>Ga0315291_10002827_pt1 | contig 22565 bp, 18 predicted proteins | sample YL17G12_20_MG_FD_203070 | JGI IMG/M metagenome (GOLD analysis project Ga0315291, IMG submission 203070) | Sediment microbial communities from Yellowstone Lake, YNP, Wyoming, USA - YL17G12_20 | ecosystem: Environmental > Aquatic > Freshwater > Lake > Sediment | place: USA: Wyoming | collected... | reverse complement strand
ACCCAAATCAATCCCGACTCTTTTAGCGAAATTAAACATGACAGTCAAAACTAACTATTGATGCTGCAAAAGTAAATTAGATTTAATTATCTGCCGCTCGCAAAATAATAACGCAAACTACCAAACCTTTCAAGCGCCAATATGATCTAGAAAGGTAATGTTTTGATTGAGAAATTTTAAACATCATATCTCTTGCAACTTAAAAACTGACGGTGCTATACTCTACAATTGCCAATGCCAAAGAGAGTTATTATTACCATTACTGTCATCCTGGGTATTGCTCTTATCTCTTTAGGGGTAATTTTTTACGCCCGCGGATTTAAAATTAACCCCAAAAACGGTGGTCTTGAACGGACCGGTCTTCTGGTCATTGACTCCATACCCGAGGGAGCCCAAGTTTTTCTTGATGACCGACTTACCTCGGCAACCAACACTACTATCTCTTTTCTCAAACCAAAAACCTACCACCTTAAACTAACTAAAGAGGGTTATAATCCTTGGGAAAAAGATATTGAAATTAAGGCTGACTTGGCTAATAAAATCGACGTTGTCCTTTTTCCATCGCTTCCGGAACTTAAACCGTTAACTTATGCTGGTGCGAAAAATCCGGTTATTTCTCCCGATGGTAATAAAATCGTCTATGCCGTGACTGGAGAAGAAAAAGCTGGTCTTTGGATTTTAGAAATATCTGGTAGTCCTTTCCCTTTCCGAAGCGCTCAAAGACAGATCGTCAAAAACACCCCCACTTTAGATTTTTCTCAAGCAAAACTTACCTGGTCACCTGACTCGCAAACAATTTGGGCCAGTCTCCAAAAAGGTGGGGTGGAAGGCGAAGAGAATACCAGAAATTTTTTTCTTGAGGCGGGCAAACTCAATGAAAATTTAGTTGATGTTACCGCCACCCTGGAGGCAAAACTGACAACCTGGCAAACTGATATTAACCGGGTTGAGCAAGAAAGATTAAAAGGACTGGAAAAATTACTGACGGAAAATTCCGAAGTGGTCATAAAGGCCAAGAAAATTTTTGAACAAGAACAGGCAACTTCCTCCGCAGCTTTGGGGGTGGTCAAACTCTACCCTGATAATTTAATTTGGTCGCCTGATGAAAAAAAGATATTGATTCCTAAGGAGAAGAATGGAGGCTTCTCCCAAGGTGCTAATGTATGGCTTTTGAAAGATAACAATCCTCTGATCAAAACTCCCAACCAATTTGAAATCCCCGCTGCCAAGCAAATTTTTTGGTATCCAAACTCTGAGAATCTGGTTTTAGTGGAAGATGATAAAATTCAAATCATCGATTTTGAGGGAATAAACAAAGTCACGGTTTATTCCGGGAGTTTCGAGGATAACTTTGTTTTTACCTGGTCCGACGGCTCTCGTTTGGTAATCCTTACAACCCTCAATCAAGCCGCCGGCGCTCCCGCCAATCTCTATTCAGTTAACCTTCGCTAAAACCAAAATAGGTTCTATAGATCTTTTTGGAGTTTGGCCACAATTAAAAGTCTTCGCCAGGTTGTTCCAGGCGGATCACAGGTCTGCAAAACCAAAGTCGAGCTCTCAGCAGGCCGCTTTAAAACTGAGGTATCATTAGGTGCAACCACTAGTTTTTCCGTCACCAGATAATCAAACCTTCTGTCTTGATAAAAAATTACAATTCGGTCGCCAATTGCCAGTTCCCGAAGAAGATAAAAAACCGCATTATAACGCGGAACGTCCCAAGGATTCAAAACCGAGTGAGCAAAGAGAAAGGTAATCCCTTTCTCGCCTGGAAAAGCAGTACCGGCGGCGTGGGCTACTCCTTTTTGCAGCGCCTGATTGTAAATTTTTTTATTGGCAGCATCAACATTGGCAATCACCGCACTGTTGGCGCCAATTTTTTCCACCACGATACCAAAGTCGGTTGATTTGGGTATGAGAATTGTCTTTGATTCTTGACCAAGCATTTGGCCAAAACCCGAGTTTTGACCAGAAGAATTAGAAGCTTGAGGATTAACAACATACTGCTTGCCTCTCAATTGACCTAAGCGGAAATCAAATTCTACCGAAAAAACTGGCCAAAAGGTTACAATCAAGCCGACAACGGCTACCAAGATCAAAAAATTGCCAAGCATTCGGACTCGCCTGACCCGCTTGGGCAACTGGATTTCCGAAGCTTTGCGCCAAGGTTCATGTTTCTTTTTTAAAATTGTTGGATTCATTTATTACCTCATTGTACTATAGGTCAAAACACTAGCAAGTATATTGAATTTTGTGATAAAATTCAAGCGCTAAATCGCCCCTGTAGCTTAAAGGATAAAGCAAGCCCGTCCTAAGGGCAAGACTGGGGGTTCGATTCCCTCCAGGGGCACCGGGAGAAATAGTCACTCAGTTTCCAGTTAATTAGTGATTAGTAAACGGGGATTAGCTCAGTTGGCTAGAGCGCGTCGTTCGGGACGGCGAGGTCCGCGGTTCGAGTCCGCGATCCCCGACCAATGTTTAAAATCTCTCTTGATAAAGCCAAGAAAGATCGGCTTTTTTATTTTGTCGTCACCGGTATTATCTTTCGCCATTCTGACAAACGCTGTCTAATTCTCAAGCGCTCGGTAAAAGAGACTGCTCATCCAGGTCTTTGGGGTGGAATTGGTGGCAAGCTTGAGTGGCAAGACTTGGAAAAATCAAAGATTACTAAAATGAACTTTGATATTCCCAACTGGGACACAATGATTGAAAAACTCCTATATCGCGAAGCATTTGAAGAATCAGGATTAAAAGTTGACGACCCTCGCTATTTAACTAGCGTTGCTTACGTTAGAACCGATGGAATCCCGGTCATCTGTCCAAAATTTGCAGTCCGCAATAAGGGTGGTAAAGTTAAAATTGCTCCTGAATTTGACGATTTTGCCTGGGTTAACAGCCAAGAAGCTAAAAAACATCAACTGATCGGCGGTATCGATCGAGAAATTGCTTTAACAATCAAAGCTTATTCCTAATACCCCGCCTGCTTAATGATTTGAACCATTGAAACAAAGGTTCTTCGTTGAGTTTTATTGCATCAATTCTTCATCTTTGCTACACTAAATTTAGATGAATCCCAAATTTCGAAGAATACTGGCAATTTTGCCAAGCGTTATTATCTTTATCATTATGGGGGTCTTTGCTTATTTTGGCATCAGAAATTTCTTCGGCTGGGACAAGCCCCCCAAACCTTCTCTGCCTGATTTGGCAATCAAAAACGCTTCCTGCCAAAAAATTTCTGGATTTGAAAATCAAAAAGTGACTCTGCCTCAAATGGCGATTGAGTGCAAAGTGACAATCCAAAACATCGGCAAAGCGGAAAGTAGCAAAGTCTTTTATTTGGCCAACACTCGCAGTGAGGCTGACAAAAACCAAAATCGTTTTTCCCACACCCAGAAGATCGAGGCTGAAGGAGAAATAAAGCCAAGTCAGGAGATAACCAAAACAATTACCGATCTTGTGGATCCCAACACTAAAACTATCTTTTTTACTGTCAATCCAAAAATGGAAACGCCAATTGAGCAGGTTGAAGAAGCAAATTACGACAATAATAGCTTCTCGGTTGCTATCCAATAACTATTCACCGTATAAATACTCTTCCAACCTGGTATAGGAAAAAAGTTCACCCTTTTTAAACCAAAGGGTAATTTCTCTTTCCGCCTCATCCTTGCTGCCTGAAGCATGAATTAAATTATAGACTGCCCTTTTTCTGGCGTTGGCCGAAATTGCCGAATCAAGGGCATAATCCCCCCGAATTGTTCCAGGCAAAGCGATAGTCGGGATCGTCGAGCCAACAATCATCCTGACATTTTCAATCGCATGATCGCCCGCCAAAACCAAAACAATTACTGGTCCGGACATTAAAAATTCTTTATTCCACCCCTCGACCATCTGGCCAATCTCCAGTGGATTGTCAGTTCCCAAACTTTCGCAAACATCAATCCCATATTTTTTACAATCAGAAAGCGTATTTCTGCCCACTTTCAAAAGCCACTCTTTGGTCGTGGGGTAATGTTTCCCAGCCAACTGGCGGTCAGCTTGAACCATTTTAAAGCCGATAATCTTTAGGCTTGCTTTCTCAAAACGAGCAATAAACTCGCCGACCAAACCTCGTTTGACGGCATCAGGTTTAATAAGCACCAGCGTTTTTTCAGTCACTGCCTTCTTCTTTCTAATTTCTAAAGACGCAAAAGACGCTCAAATTTGCTGCTTTCTTTGAACGGCCCAATCACTGCTAGATTCAACCCGTGATTAACAAAAATCTCTTTGGCTACCCGCAAAATATCCTCCTGAGTAACCTTTTTAATTTTTTCAATTATTTCATCCTCCCAAATTATCCTTTTTTCCACCAGTTCGTCAAGCCCGTAGCGAGTCGCCACGTTCTTGGTATCTTCAAGTTCTAATAAAAGCCGGCCGGAAAGAAATTCTTTACCTCGCACCAGTTCCTCGTCAGTCACAAATTCAGCCGTCATTCGTTTAAATTCAACCAGCATCACTTCAATTGCTTCATCGATTCGTTTTAAATCCAAACCTGCCTGGGCAACCAAAGTTCCAGCATCAAAATAAAAATCAGCCGAAGACCGGACGTAATAAGCCAGCCCTCTTTTTTCTCTAATATTGATAAAAAGTCTTGAGGACATTCCCCCACCCAAAATTACATTTAAAACCTCTAAGACAAAACGGTCTGGATGAGTAAAAGGGAAACTTCGAACTCCTAAACATAAATGGGCTTGATCGGTTTTCTTATAGTGAACTAAAGTCTGCGGTCTTTTCTGATCATCACGAACCGGCAAAAAAGGCTTGAAACTACTTTTCTTCATCCCTCCCAGATACTTCTCAACCAAAAAAATCGCTTTTTGAGTGGTAAAGTTGCCAGCCAAAGCAACCACCAAATTTTCAGGTGCATAATGTTGTTTAGTATATCGCAATATATCATTGCGGCTAATTTTTCTAATCACTTCTTTCCTTCCTCCAGTATCCCAACCTAGCGGTTGATCCCCCCAAACTAAACCTTCATAAAGCTCGGAAATTTTCCTCATTGGCGTGTCTTCATAAAGATTAAGCTCCTCAATAATCACTCCCCGCTCCCGGTCAAGCTCCTGACTATCATAAAGGGAATTGAGGAGCATATCGGAGAGAACGTCGATTAAAAGCTCAAGATGATCAGCAGCCGCCTTGATATAATAGGCAACAACTTCTTTACCAGTAAAAGCATTAAACTCACCGCCAACCCCATCAATCAAAGAAGATATTTCCAAAGCGCTCGGACGCCTTTTTGTTCCTTTGAAAATCATATGTTCCAAAAAATGGGAAATGCCATTTAAATTTTTCTTTTCGTAGCGTGAGCCAGCTCCGATCACCACCAGTGCTGTCACTGTTTTGACTTGCTTCATCGGCACAGTCAATATGCGAATGCCGTTATCAAGTGTATACTTTTGATAACTTCTTATACCTTTTGGAATCTTTTTAACCATTTACATTTGTTGAGGAGCAGTAATGCCTAATAATTTTAAAGTTGTTTTCAAGATGATACCAGTTGCCAAAACCAGTTGCAAGCGGGCTTCTGACAACTTTTGATCTTTACCAAGTACCTGACAATTCTCATAAAAGCGATGAAAACTGTCGGCCAAATCAATCGCGTAAGTAGTTAGTTGATGAACCGCTAAAGTCTTTGAAATTTCTTCCACTAGTTCTGGCAAGCGAATTAATTTTCTAATCAACGCTAATTCACAGTCAGTTTTCAACAAACTATAGTCAATCTGTCTACTGCTTGATACTTGATACTTGACCTGCCTACTGACGCCTGAGCGTAGTAATGACGGGTAGGTACTTGATACTTTTCGCAAAATGCTGGCAATTCGGGCATTGGCATATTGAACATAATAAACCGGGTTTTCTTGCGATTTTTTCTTGGCAAGTTCAAGATCAAAATCAAGGTGGGTATTAGTATCGTGCATCAACATAAAAAACCGAAAGGCATCTTTGCCTACTTCGGTCAAAACCTCATGAGCAGTGACAAAGTTTCCTGCCCGCTTGGACATTTTCACGATCTCTTTGCTTCTTTTAACCCGGACGAACTGATAAAGGACAATTTTCAATTTTGTAGGATCAAATCCTAAAGCTTGGATGGCTGCCTGCATCCTTGGCACATGACCGTGATGAGTGCTACCTAAGATATCAATTAGAAGCCGATTACCTTTTTTCAATTTCTCCTGGTGTAAAACAATATCATTGGCAAAATAAGTTGGCTCGCCATTGGAACGAATTAAAACCGACTGGCGATCTTCTAAAAATTCGTCTTTTGGTGCAAACCATAAAGCTCCTTGGTAACTTCTAGTCACTCCACTCTCTTTGAGAATCTCAATCACTTTTTTCGTTTTACTGGCTTTTAATAATTCACTCTCCTGATAGACGTGGTCATAATCAATTCCCATTTTCTGGCAATCAGCCAAAATTTCTCCCAACATCATTTCTACTCCTTTTTGGGCAGCAATTTTGGGATCTTTGGCCTGAGGTATTTTTTGGGCCAGCTCCAAAATATATTCTCCTTTATATTCCTGATCGACCAAATCCTTCCCGGCTGCCACATTGGCAATTGATTGACCGAATTTCTCAACTTGAGACCCAACGTCGTTATGATAGTAATCGCGGCTGACTTTGAAGCCGGAAAAATCAAGGACATTGGCAATCACATCACCCAACGGTCCACCTCTGGCATTGCCGATATGAAGAGGACCGGTCGGATTGGCGGAGATGAATTCAACGCTTACTTTTTGGTCGTGACCGACATCAAGTCTGGCATAATCTTCGCCTTTTTTAACAATTTCACCAACTTCACCTTGGAAAACGCTGTTTTTGAGGAAAAAATTAATAAATCCCGGAGGTGCAACCTCAGTTTTTGCCAGATAACTGGTCCTCGGAAAATTTTCAACAATATTTTTGGCAGTTTCAAGAGGCGTCTGCTGAATTTTTCCAACTCTCTTTTTAGCCTGTTGCAAAGCCCAATTAGTTGAAAAATCGCCGTTTTTTGGATCCTTTGGATGTTCTAAAACTACCTTGGTTGGAGGAATCTTTAATTTTCGACAAACCTTTTGAAAATCAGCTTTAATTTGTTCACCAATTCTCATAAATCTTACTTAGTATACCATTCTTAATTGGAAGTTTTTGTCATTCTTTTAAACTCGATGTCTTTTTACTTCTTCTCGATAATCTTTGAGCCACTTTTTGTAAGCTAAGACTAATTTACCCAAACCTCTTTTTGCCAATTCTTTATTGACTACCCCTCCCTCGTGAGGATAGCGGTGAAGTTTGACATGAGGAGAAGAAAAGCCGTGGGCGTAATGAACTAGCTCGTGGGCAACCGTGTACTTAACTACCGCAACTGGAATTTTTGAGTCACGAAACAATCCGGTGATTCGGATTAAGGTTTTCGGTTTTTCACGCCATTTTTTCTTTTTTGAGGTAATCGATCCGAACCGAAAACGGGCAATTCTGCCAAAAATAATTTCAACTTTATTAACCTTGGCAACATCAAAGAAGTATTTTTGCCACAAAAGGTCTAATTTTTGGGCAAGCCACTTATTATTTCTGACCATTTTTATTCAATGACAAAATTAATTAATTTATTGGGAACAACAATTGTTTTGATAATTTTTTTACCAGAAAGATACTTTTTGACACGTTCTGATTCTTTTGCCTTGTTTTCCACTGTCTTATTACTTGCCCTGAATTCAATTGTAATTTGGTCGCGAACTCTACCATTTACCTGAACTGGAATAGTGATATTTTTCTCAACTAACAATTTCTGATCGTATTTTGGCCAATCTTCTCGGTGCACTGAATATTTTTCACCAATCTCCTTCCAAAGCTCTTCGGCCATATGAGGAGCAAATGGTGCTAGCACTAAAACAAATCGTCTGATAATTGAATTCGGAATTTTTTCTTTTGTGCCGGTTACCTCATTTAAAAATTCCATCATCTTGGCAATCGCCGTGTTAAATTTCATCTCAGTAATATCGTCTTCGACCTTTTTAATTAACTGATTAATTAACCTTTCCAACTTCAGATTCTTGTCACTTATTGCTTGTTGCTTATTGTTTATTGCTTTTATCACCAAATCCCAAACCCGGTACAAAAATCGGTTTACCCCTTCGATGCTTTTCGGATCCCAAGCGATTACTTGGTCAAACGGTCCCATAAATAGTTCGTAAAGCCTCAAAGTATCAGCTCCGTATTTTTCGATCGTTGGGTCCGGCGCAATCACATTTCCTTTTGATTTTGACATCTTAATTCCGCCTTCTCCCAAAACCATTCCTACGTTACGAAGTTTCAAAAACGGCTCTTTTGAGGAAACTACTCCAATGTCATAAAGAAATTTGTGCCAAAAGCGGGCATACAAAAGGTGCAAAACTGCATGTTCCGCCCCGCCAATATACCAATCGACTGGCAACCAATAATCTTCAATTTTTTTATCAATAATCTGAATATTATTATCTGTATCGCAATATCTCAAATAATACCAGCATGAGCCTGCCCATTGAGGCATGGTATTAGTCTCTCGCTTTGCTGGTTCACCGCATTTGGGGCATTTGGTATTAACAAAATAGTCAATTGAAGCCAATGGGGATTCACCTGTCCCAGTAGGTTCATACTTTTCAACTTCTGGAAGTTTAATTGGTAAATCTTTCTCATCAACCGCCACCGTTCCGCATTTTTGGCAATGAACGATCGGAATCGGTTCACCCCAATATCTCTGCCGGGAGAAAAGCCAATCGCGAAGTTTATAATTTACAGTCTTCTTGCCTTGATCTCTTTTTTGAAGCCAAACAGTGATTTTAGCAATCGCTTCCTTTGACTGCAAACCATCAAATTCTCCTGAATTAACCAGTTTTCCATCACCAATATAAGCCTCTTTCTCAATATTTCCACCGGAAGTCACTTCAACAATTGGCAACTCGAATTTTTTGGCGAATTCAAAGTCCCGGTCATCATGGGCTGGAACTGCCATGATTGCGCCGGTGCCATAATTTGAAAGAACATAATCTGCAATCCAAATTGGTATTTTTTCATCATTAACTGGATTTATTGCGTAAGCGCCGGTAAAAACGCCGGTTTTGACTTTCTCTTCAGTCCTTTCAAGGTCTGACATTTCCAAAGCTTTCCTGATATAATCCTCAACTTCTTTTCTCTGATCACCTGTTGTTATTTTCCCTACCAGCTCATGCTCTGGTGCCAAAACCATAAAAGTTGCTCCAAATAAAGTGTCCGGTCTGGTAGTAAAAACCCTTATTCTGAATTCTGAATCCTGAATCCTGAAGTCAACCTCTGCGCCCTCGGACCGACCAATCCAGTTTCTCTGCATCAGTTTGATATTTTCCGGCCAATCCAAATCATCAAGGTCGGCAAGTAACCTGTCAGCATAAGCAGTAATTTTTAAAACCCACTGGCGCAAATTTTTCTTAGTGACTTTGGTTTCACAGCGCTCACATTTTCCGGCAACCACCTCTTCATTGGCTAAACCAGTCTTACAAGAAGGACACCAGTTGATCGGCGCTTCAACCTCATAAGCCAAACCTTTCTCAAAGAGCTTCAAAAAAATCCACTGGGTCCATTTGTAATATTCAGGGTCGGTGGTATTGATTTCCCTTGACCAGTCGTAGGAAAAACCAGTTTTCTGCATCTGCCCTTTAAATTTTTCAATTGCTTTTTGAGTGGTAATCGCCGGGTGAATACTGGTTTTGATGGCGTAATTTTCCGCCGGCAGGCCAAAAGCATCCCAACCCATCGGGTGTAAAACATTGTAGCCTTTCATTCGCAAGTAGCGGGAAATAACATCAGAGGCGCAATAACCTTTAAAATGGCCTATATGCGCTCCGTCACCTGAAGGATAGGGAAACATATCCAGACAGTAGTATTTGGGCTTTGCCGATCGATCTGGCGTCTTATAAAGCCCATCCTTTGCCCACCTCTCCTGCCATTTTTGTTCGATTTCGTGAGGAAGATATTTTTTCATTTTGGAGTAATTATAAAGGGCAAACTGATTCGAAGGCAAGGTGAAAAGCCTATTTTACGGCAGCTGCAGCTTCTCTGAAAGGGTCTAACGAACGATCAAACATTTCAAAAAAGGGATATTTATTGCGTTCCTCCGGTGGAACTTGAGCCAGAATTGCCCGCCTTTTTATTCCTTCAATAAAGAAGTCTTGTAGGTAAGCAGCATAAAAAGCCTCATGTGTTAAAGCCGTGGGATCGATATCCAAATCTTTAACAAAAACCGGTCCCCATTGCCAACCGCCAATATCATCACTTTCCTTAACTACTAAAAACAAGACTTCTTGATCCTCAATCTTTTTTAAAACCCTTATCCCCACCATCATTGAAAGTGCTAAGTCTTCCGCTTCTTCGCTCTCTGGTCTTATCCGAAAAGCCAATCCTTTTATCTTTTCTTGATTCTTGAAACTCTGACCGCAAACTACCCAACCTTTTGGAACATCCATTACATCCAAAATTCTCGGTCTTTCGCCGTCATAGCCTTCTGAAAATCTCTTGGGGTTTTGACAAAGAGCAATTAACTCTTCATCAAGTTGATCAAAATCTCTCTCTTGCATAGGAGTTGAACTAATTATAATCCAAAAATTCAAAATTTCAATTAAATTGTGGACCTGGCGGGATTTGAACCCACGACCCCTGTCATGCGAAGACAGTGCTCTACCGCTGAGCTACAGGCCCTTAAATCTTTTCCATTCAATTTTTTTACCTTTTTTTCGGTTTTCCGCCATTACCAGCTCATCGTAAATCCCATCGATCAGATCGTAATTTTTTGCCTCTTTTAAATCGACCCAAGCGAATTGATCTGTTTCTTCCTTCTGCAGCCTCACTTGGCCGGAAATATAATCCGCCAGACAAGAAATTACCAAAGACGGACTTCCGTCTTCATGAACAATCGCCAAGCTTGTAAGATACTCGACATTTTCGATCTTAATTCCCACTTCTTCTTTAACTTCTCTCGTCAAAACCCTTTCCAAAACGTTGTACCAATAGTACTTGGTATCCTTTGGCAAGCTCAAATAATCACCAGTTTCCAGTTTTCCTCCAGGAACAGTCCACATCCCGGGAAATCTTTTTTTCTCAAGCGATCGCCTGGTAATCAAATATTTGCCGTCTTTGACGACAATCGCCGTAATCGCAACTTCGTGAAGGTTTTGATTTGATTGACTGTTCATAAAAAACTCGCCTTCGCAAACCAAAGTGGACTGTGTCCGCCGTAGCTCGCTTGTGCCACCGTTAAAGCTTTAGCGACACGCGGTCGTCAAAAGAAGGTGGACCTGAGGGGAATTGAACCCCTAACCTCCGCAATGCCATTGCGACGCTCTAGCCAATTGAGCTACAGGCCCGCATCAAGGCGAATTCTAACACAACTAAATTTTGTTGACAAGCAAAACTAAGACCTTGAAAGCTTTTTAAAAATTTCTTTTTTCAACTCCTCAATTCCTTCACCAGAAAAGGCAGAAATTTTAAGCAGTCTAACTCTATGTCTGCTAAACTCTTTCGACATTAATTTTAATTTATCAGGATGGCCTGAATCGATTTTAGAAAGAACAATAATCTGCGGTTTTTGGGAAAGATCAACTTGGTAAGCTTTGAGCTCGCCTTTTACTACTTGAAAATCCTGCCATTTGTCACTTTCACTACTGGCATCAATCAAATGAACTAAAATTTTAGTCCTTTCGATGTGGCGCAAAAATTCATCGCCTAATCCTTTGCCTTTTGATGCGCCTTCGATTAGCCCAGGAATATCAGCCAAAACAGCTGTCGGCTGACGGCTGTCAGCTTTCAGCTTTAAAACTCCCAGATTCGGTTCTAAAGTAGTAAATGGATAAGCAGCAATTTTAGGTCTGGCAGCCGTCAGGGTTTTAAGAAGCGTTGATTTTCCCGCATTGGGCAAACCAATAATTCCCACATCAGCAATTAATTTTAGTTCCAGTTGCAACTCAACTTCATCACCCTTTTCCCCCTCTTCAGCAAATCTTGGTACTCGATTCTCCGCCGATTTAAATCGAGCATTTCCCCGACCGCCTCTACCGCCCTTGGCCACCAAAACTTTATCATCTTCGTGGGTAAGATCAAAAATCGGTAAACGACTGGTTGATAATTCATTCTTACGGGTGGCGGCGAGGGAGAAACCCGGTGGCGAAGGAATTCGCCGCAGGCGAACTGACTGAGGAGCTGGGCTACCCGAGCCGACAGGATCTGTAACTTTTATTCTTACTACCGTCCCCACTGGTACTGTCAAAACCAAATCCTCACCATCTTTTCCTCGACAATTAGCATTTCCTCCTCTTTCGCCTGACTCGGCTGAAAAGGTTTTTTTGAAACGGTACGGTTCCAAAGTGTTCAAGTCCCAAGTTGCCAAAAGATAAACATCGCCGCCGCGACCTCCATCACCACCATCCGGTCCACCGTGCGGTACATATTTTTCCCGACGAAAGGAAACGGCACCATCGCCGCCTTTGCCTGCTCTAACTTGAATTGTCACTTGGTCAATCATCAAATTTAGAAGTTTCTAAACAAAACGTAGTCTATTTTAGCAGTGAGAGTGGATTTTGGGCAACGCCGTTTTTGTGGATTTCAAAATGAAGATGGACTCCAGTTGATCTACCCGTTGAACCCATTTGACCAATAATTTGTCCCCGAGAGACAAACTGGCCTGGCGAGACATAAATTCTTGAAAGATGAGCATACAAAGTGGTGTAACCATTGCCATGATCGATGACAATCCGGTTCCCATACCCCCAACTATCAAGCCAACCAGCAACCGTCACCTGACCGGCGTCAGCAGCAGCGATCCCGGGAGCTGCCAAATTGGAAATATCAATTGCCGGATGATACCAAGCAAAGTATTGGGAAAGATCGCCACCAGCCGGCCAAGAAAATCTTCCTTCGCCAACCAAAGGAGTTTGCGGGATATTGGATTTAGCCAAATATTGAACCGGTCGCGGTTTGGGAGCGGCTGGCGGAGCACCGTTGGGAATAATTAAAACTTGGCCAATTTTCAGGCCAAAATCATCACCAACTTCGTTGAAAGGAAAGTCCAAAATTGATTGGGCATCAGCTTGATAATTTTTTGCAACTGAATAGATAGTATCACCCGACTTGACCGTGTGAGCAATTCCGGAAACCGGCAAAATTCGCAAAGTGTCGCCCGGGTGAATTAAATCATTGGCCGAAAGATCATTTTCCCAAAGAATTGTTTCAGCTGTTAATCCAAACTCTTCGGCTACCGAAGAAATCGTGTCTCCCCCTTTGACCTGATATTCAATAATTTCGGCGCGGGGTTTTTCGGAAATAATGGTCACTGGGGTCATTGAAGATTCAATTGGATTTTCAAAAGCCGATTGAGCCGAAGCCTGCGAAATTGAAAGATCTTCAAGTCCAGGATAGGAGAAAGCAACAATATTTTTGCCGCCAAAAGCACCGCCGGCGACAATTGCCAGGGTGGCAATTCCCAAAAGCGAAGCGTGAACAAATGGCCGATGTAAGACTCCCCGTTTCCACAAAAGCCAATCAACCGAAAAATTTTTAAATTTTTCAAATTGCAGGCATACAAGTTTAGTTCGGTCAAAAAAATACTTGCCAAAAGCAAGAATGAAGGTCAAAAGCTGTTTGAGAAGTGGTTGGTCGCTATCCAAGCTGACTCCTTTTTACCCTGTACCGTCTGGTACAGGGCTCTTTTCCCTTAAACTCCCTACCAGCCGCAAAAAACTCCAATATTTGGAGTTGATTAAAAGCTGGGTATTAAATTTACTACCACAATTTGTCAAGAAATGCAAATTTTAGGCACGAAATCAGAACTTCCCTAAGACTTAAAGAAGCCAAGGTGTAACCAAAGGGAATTTATTTATTAGCCTAAAATGGTATAATTTGCCCATGGTTGAACTTGACTGGATCCCTCAAGGATCATCAATCGATGGAATGCGATTTCCTACCGAGGAATCTGAACGCCTCAGGCAACAGGCAATTTTGACTCGCGAAATAGATAAAAGATACCTTTCAAAATTTGTAACCAATTCTAATGTCCATTGCTTAGATCTTGGCTGCGGACCTGGAATACAAACTTTGCTAATCTCAGAAGCTGCAACTTGTGGCACAGTTACCGGCGTAGACATCAGCGAAGATATGCTCAAGATCGCAAGGGAAGTTGCTTTGGCTGTCGGAAGGAAAAATGTCGAATTTGTTCGTGGTGACGTCTGCGACCTTAAATTTGAAAACAATAACTTTGATTTTGCTTTTTCAAGGCTTCTATTCCAACACTTAAAAAATCCTCAGGAAAGCCTGGGTGAGATGCACAGAGTCCTTAAACCCCAAGGTCGAATTGTGATTATTGAAACTGACGGTTCTTGGCAAATAAGACCAAAATCCGAAGTTTTCTACCAGATGTTTTTAACTTATGAACAATGGATCGGAGAAAGAAAAGGTGATCGAAAGATTGGGTTGAAAATTGGGGAAATGCTTAAAGCCGCTGATTTTGAAAATGTGACGGTTGAGAAAGAAATGTTCGATTTCGACAAAGCGGAGTTTGACCAAGTTGTTTTGAACATTTTCCCGCCGATTCGAGAACAAATGATAGCCAGCAGGGTCATCAGTGAGCAACAGTTTGATGAAAATATGAGAGAGTTAGCAAACTTTGCCGCTGAAAAACTCGAAGTTCTCTCCCTGCCTCTGTACTACTGGACTGCAACGAAGCCGGCTTGCTGAACCAGGTTATTTTACCTCTTTTTGTTTGAGGAACAAACGCAAAAAGATTACTTAATTTCCTTTAGACTGCGATAGCAGGCGCAGGGAGATTACTTAATCTCCCTGTTCAAAGTCTCAAGGAATTGTTTGTTGGAGTCAGTTTTGTTCAGTCTTTCAATTAAAACCTCGGTCCGCTCATCCGGTGATAAAACATTAATCATCCGCCGCAAGGTGACGACTTTTTTCAAGTCATCAGCCAAAAGCAAAAGCTCTTCCTGTCTGGTTCCCGAAAGCTCGACATCAATTGCCGGAAAAACTCGCCTTTCCTGCAGGCGTCTGGAAAGATGCATTTCCATATTGCCAGTGCCTTTAAACTCTTCATAAATCAAATCGTCCATCCGCGAACCGGTATCGATAAGAGCGGTGGCGATAATCGTCAAAGACCCGCCTTCTTCGCAGTTTCGGGCCGCTCCAAAAAATCTTTTGGGCGGATAAAGGGCGGCTGGGTCAAAACCACCGGTCAAGGTCCGACCAGATGGCGGAACTGACAAATTATAAGCTCGGGCCAAACGGGTAATTGAGTCAAGCAAAATCACCACGTCTTTCTTTTCCTCAACCAATCTCTTGGCTCTCTCCAGGGCAATTTCGGCTACTTTAGTTTGATCTTCAGCTGGCTCGTCAAAGTTTGAAGAAATAACCTCGCCTTTGACCGACCTTTCAATATCAGTCACCTCCTCCGGCCGCTCACCAATCAAAACCGCCATCAGATGGATTTCTTTGTAATTCTCGGAAACTCCATTGGCAATTTCTTTTAAAATTGTCGTTTTGCCGGCTTTGGGCGGCGAAACAATCAGTCCCCGCTGACCTTTACCCACCGGCGCCAGAAGATCAATAATTCTGGTGGAAAGCGGCATTTTTTTGGTTTCCAGCTTAATTTTTTCATCAGGATATAAAGGAGTTAGTTGGGAGAAATGAACTCTTTTAATTAATTTGGTCGCATCAACACCGTTGACAGAAACAACCTTTAAAATTCCAAAATAGCGCTCGTTTTCTTTCGGCGGCCGACCCAAACCGGCGACAAAATCACCGGGACGCAAGGAAAAGCGTCTAATTTGCGACTGGGAAATGTAAACGTCATTTTCTGAATGGACGAATTTTGGCCGCAGATAACCATAGCCCTCGCCAGTTATTTCCAAAATTCCGGCAACTTCTTGAGTGGGCACATCGCCGCCAATGGGTGGACCCGCTTGCCCACTTGGCGGAAAACCCGGCGGCTGACCGGTCAAATATTCAACCGTCAACTCACTTTTGCCCACTTGGGTCACGTCAGGCGTGGCCGGTTTTGGTTCTGGCGCTTTTGCTTCCAAAACCTCGTTAACTTGAACTGGTTCTGATTTGGCCGGGGTTTGGGACTCACTTTTGACAGGCGCTATTGTCTCGCTCGCCAAATCTTGCGCCTCAACCTTTTTTTGAGAATCTGATTCCTTAATTTTTTTTCTTATCATTTTGGGATCTTTTGTGTTTGGATACTACACCAGCAAGAAGGAGTCTTAAAGGTGTACTCTATGTGCTATTTCAATTCTAACTAAGCAGATGACCTGCTGTCAACTGCAAACCCTTCAAAGAATTTTTTTAAGGCGGGCAAAATTGGGAGACCCGTGCCTGCCCAACACGGATCCCCCAATTTGAGCTGGAAACAAAGTTAATCTCCAGCTCGAATTTTAAACCTTATTTCTTTTTAGCTGCAGGCGGTTTTTAACAAAATCAACCGCTGTCAAAGTTTGACCGCCTTCGACTTTTTGGGCAACTTCATCAGAAAATAACTTTACACCTAATGAACCGTACCGGCGCAAAAACAAACCCAAAGGTACAGCCCCAGCAAAAGCAACTAAAATCATTCCCAAAACACCCGTTTCTGGTAATTGCTTCATCCCAGCAACTTGAGCACTTGGTGTTCCTACTCCACCAGCGGTGATGTTGATGTTGATGTTGTTGGTATTTTGAATACTCTGGTTTTGATCCTGTCCCTGACCCTGACCTTGACCTTGACCAGGTGTTGGTGTAGGCGTAGGCGTTGGTGTTGGCGTTGGTGTTGGCGTTGGTGTTGGCGTTGGTGTTGGCGTTGGTGTTGGCGTTGGTGTTGGCTGTTCACACGGGACATTTACAATATCGGCGTGAAACTCAGACTGACCATCGGAAAGATCAACTGTCAGACATTCACTTGTTTTAGGATAATATTCTTCTGGTGAATCTTCACAAACAGTATAAACCCCGCTCTCCAGTCCCGAGAAACTGAAGACTCCGTCGCCATCAGTAATTGAAGGCCCAGCAATTTTGTTGGCAATACAATCTGAAAGATTATCAACCTGACCTTCACAAAGGTAAACAGGAACATCAGGAAGTTTTTCTAAACATTCTGGAATACCAGGTCCTGAGCAATCCCACCATTTGTGACCTTGCAACTCAAGATTACCATCAGATTCGGTTGCTGGACTGGCAACTGGCAAAACTATAGTGCCGGCAACCACTAAAATTGAGGCCAAAGAAACTCCTAGACCTCCTTTGGCAATAATTCCTAACCATTTAACCATCTGATTTTCACCTCCTCAGTTTTTAAGATAAATACTATAGTCTATATTTAAAATTTTGACTTTTTTTCTGTTAATGTCAAAAATAGCTTTCCAATAGCCAAAAGTTTAATACCTCTTGACAAATTGTACTCGACTATTGTAGTTTTAAAAAAGGAAAGCAACTTAGCTGCCCTAAGTCGCTTCCCTTAAACACCCTACAAAAGAGCATTGCTATTCGAGTTTCGGTCTGCGGTAGTAATGCTCTTTTTCTATTCACCCGCCGAAGCCTTAGCGTAGGCGGGTTTTGTATTCTAAAAGAACTCTAGCAGGTTATAACACATTTGTCAAGTCTTGTCAACCCCATAGTAAAAGTTACCTAAAAAAGCAACAGACCGATAGGATCACAAAAATACAACGATGTTATATATTAGCTGTTAAAATAACCTATTTTAAATTCTAATTAACTTAAAAGTTGGCGATTTAACCCAAAAAGTTTGAGGTTTTTATCCAAAATTGAAATGTAAAATTAACAATGCTTACCAAAACAGTGTATAATTGCCTTGAGGTTGAAAAATGTCGGAAGAAGCGAGAGAAACTAGTTTTCAAAAACCAACTAGTCAAGAAAAACGAAAAGGCAAGAAATTAGGAAAACTGGCAACTTTGGCAGCAGCGGTTGCTTTGGCTCCAGCTGCCGTTATCGGCGGTCTGAAAGCCACTCAGCACGGCGGTGAAGGAAAAGAACCAATGGTTCTTCCGCCAACCACCACTGCCCAAAAACCTGCCGAACCAGAAGGAACACCCCAAATCGTCATCAAAACCCCCGAAGCCCAATCTACTCCCCAACCGTCCCCAACTCCTAAATTTGAAAAAACTCCAATATCAGAAACTGCATCCACACCATCAGTAGAGTTCGAGGACGGAATTGATCAGCAAGTTAAAGATTCGATTCTTTCAATAGTGAATAAACTTCCCCCTATCGGGAACACAAAAATACAAATTACTAAACTAGATAAAGAGCGTTTCTGGATTAATGAAGACGGAATACCGACTCTTGAAGCTGGTGTTGCAGGTTTTTATTGGCAACAAAATTTCTTTCATGGGCTGGCACATGCTTTAGATCCTCAACTAAATCCTGAAATTGCAAGAGTCCGAACTCCAGAACAGAACTCTCAGCTAATTAAAGCTATCGAAAAGGCTAAATCCGATCAATTTTGGGGTGAAAATCTAGCTTTAGAAATCTTATATAACCCAGAAAAAAATGTAGCTTCAACTCATCCAGAAATTAAAGGAGAAAATATCGACCGCCAAATACTAAATAGCTTAATCCGACTCCGCCCTGATGGTGCATATATCGGTAGAAGTTCTGAATTTGTTCAAAATACAAAACCCAATTTTATTTTTGGGCCTGAGTTTCTCGATCCAACTTTGATTGAACGGTTTGCTCAACAAACCACAGGATATAATGGATCTGGCTCAATCTCTGAATTCATAACAGTCAATCAGAATCTTTTGGATCAACTTTCAACTTCAAGTCCTTATTGGAAATTAGCAATTGAGGACATCCGACAGTATGCCACCTTATTCGATAATTATGAATGGTCTGAAACTCAAATCTCTCTTCCTAGACCTCTTAAATTTGTTGACAAAGATAACGCAATGTCAATTTTAACCTTTGGCGATCTAGTATTACGTAATCGTTTCCTTCAGAAAAACCCAGAATTACTTAGTCTCCTCTCACAGGAACAGCAAGCAAGTATTACCCGAGATTTAAATACGCAAGTTGCGATCTATCAGCAAGAACTTTTCGCCAGTGGGCTCGGCATGATTTTGGAATTTGAAAACCCAGAGTTACTGGAAGTAAAATATGGTGAAATCAAATTGGAAGTACCAATTGAACAAATAAGAAGTTTACTACGAGAAACACCCTATTATGAAGTTTATTTAGCGTTATCCTCTACTACCTCTTGATTTCTACTTTACAACCTGTTGGTATTTCATCTGTGGCACTTAGTGGATATTTAACCTCCTTCGCCGCAACAAATTCAATTTTTAATTGACAGAGATCAGTTTGTGTCAGACCAAAACTCTTAAACCAATCTTCCACCACTCTTTTCTTCGTCTCAAAAGGGCCCTTTGAAATTGCTACAGCAAAAATATCATTTTCGAAAAGATATGTTACTTTTACCCCATCCGCCCTAAAAACCTCTGCGTCTCCCTTTTCTTTTGTTCTAGTCAAAACTTTCTTGATAATCTTATCTGAAAATTTACTTTGTGCCATCCTTTGCAAAGATGGCGGCATTGGCACTTCCATTTTAATCCTACCAATTTTCTCTTTTTCTATTACTGCCTTTGAAGGTATAGCAGAAAGAAGAGTGACCGTCACTATCTCAAAAATCAAAGCCGAAATCAAAATTAAGGTGAAAAAATTGCTGTGGTCCAAATAAAATCCTTTCTTACCTTCTAAGAAATTAATTAGAAATTTGTTGTATTTATTTTTCATAATAATGATATTACGGACAAGCACCAGGATATCTGTCATGGTAAGGCTGCCATGCACAAGCGTCATTATCATGGGCAATTTTATGAATTGCCGTTCTTACCTGAGCATAAGGATTCCAGATGTTGTTATCGTTTCCATCATCCGATGGTCCTCCTGTAATATACCCTCGACCAGTCCACCATGGATCTGCAGTTCCTCCAGAATTAGCAAGATAGGTACTAAACGCGCTGTGAACTTTATCTTTAGAATGATCGGCAGGATATAAAGGGTCGACTTCTGGATTACCATCCCAAGTTGGTTGCCAAAACTGAAGTATTCCCTTCATAATTGTATTTTCATTATACCAGTCAGTATAATTAATACTTTCTGCTGCTACAAGCCATTTCAATAAAGCAGCTAGATTAGCAAAATCACCTTGAGCAGCGCTAGGGGCTGACATGCCTCCTGCCAACTGATCAATATAAGATTTTATTTCGTCATAAGAGCCTGTACCTTCGCCACAGCCAGCTGGTGGTTGGAAAGACTGAGGTTGCTCTGGTAACCAAGTGCCCGAAGGAAGAGCTCTAACCTGCCAATAATTAGTGGAAAGGCTTGGTATTGATAAATTTTTAACCTCTCTGGTGTAAGCTGGGCTTGGACTAAATATCTGTTGGTTATCAACCATATTTGACGAGGTAGAAGTCTTAACTTCATAACCGGCCGCATATGGTTCCTGCTCCCACCATTTAAGATCAACATTATAACAGGAACCGCCTTGTGGCACATAGGGATCAGCTTTCAAGTCGATTGGTACACCAGGAGAACTGCTGGTCACAGTTAATTTGAATGGCATTGTCTGACAAAGAGCAGTACCAGAAACACAAACCACCAAACTTAAATCATAGGTGCCAATGGGAATACTGCTGGCTGTGAGTACTCCTAATCCGATCGGTCCTTCGGTGCCACTATTGTAACCTTGAGGAATCCTGTTAGTATTTGCTCCTCGGACATAATAACCAAAATAGAAAGTTTGCCCAGATCTTACCACTGGCACATTTGGTGGCGGCGAGATAATTAACTCCATCGGTGCAACTTCTTGACAATTATTTGCGGGGTCATAAACCCGAATTCCATAGGAAGCGAGTCCTCCCAGATTAACTAAAACGTTAGTCTGTTCAATTGAAGGAGGACAAACGGCTCCTAAAACACTTGGATTTGCCGTTAAATGATTGATTCCAATTTGGAAAGTGGAAGCTGAACAGACAGGGAAAGTGGAGATCACATCATAAGCATACTGGTTGATAGACATTACATCACCAACAAAGTTAACTATCCCGTTACCATCAACATCAGCTGCTTTCTTTTGATCGGCGGTAGGAGTTATTTGACCGGCAGCGATTTTGGCAGCCGTCAGGACATCACCAGTATAGTCAACAATCCCATTGTTATCGATATCACCATAACCCTGCTGTTGACCTTTAGAGTTGGTAAAGAAACAAGGCGGAGGCGTAGGAGTAGGAGTAGGCGTAGGAGTAGGAGTAGGCGTAGGAGTAGGAGTAGGCGTAGGAGTAGGAGTAGGCGTAGGATTGGCACAACCGTTTTTGGTAGTAAATTTAAAGGTGGCTGAGGGATACCAACTGCCCCCAATCTTGGTATTGATCCGCCACCAGTGAGCCTTTAAGGATTGGAGAGGACCGATCGGATTGCCAGCCTTGGCCTCATAGGAAGTTTGAGTGGGGGTCAGTGGAGCAGAGAGAAAGGTGCCGGCCGCAAAGCCATTGTTTTGCAGGGAAAGATCAAGCCATTGTTCTGAACCAGTGGTGCCCAAGGTCCAGCCGAAGATGACTTTATCCCCTTCTGGAACACAAGTCCCGACATTAACGGCATTATTGGCAGGTGAGGTTAAGGTAGCCGGAGTAGGTGGACAGGAGTTGGTGGTAAAAGACCGGACGGCTGAGGGATACCAAACTCCTCCAATTGAGGTATTGATCCGCCACCAGTGGGTTTTACCTTTATCCAAAGGCCCGATCGGATTACCAGCTTGGGCAACATAGGAAGTCTGAGAAGTGGTCAGTGGGGCAGAAACAAAAGTTCCAGAGGAAAAGCTGCCATCAACCGTGGAAAGATCCAGCCATTGAGAATCAACTGTTCTGCCTTGGGGGTTGGCCCGACTCCAGCCAAAAGTTACTTGGGCTCTTGTCCCGTCAGGGGCAGAAACGCAAGTTCCCACCCCCGTCGCTCCACTGGCAGGTGAGGTTAAGGTAGCCGGAGTAGGAATACAGTTGTTGGTGTTAAAATATCTAACAGCTGAGGGATACCAAGTACCGTCAATTTTGGTATTGATTCGCCACCAGTGGCGGGTGTTTCTCACCAAAGGTCCAATCGGATTACCGTCTTGGGCAACATAGGAAGTCTGAGAAGTGGTCAGTGGGGCATTAACAAAAGTTCCAGAGGAAAAGCTGCCATCAACCGTGGAAAGATCCAGCCATTGTTCTTGAACTGTTCTTCCTTGGGGATTAGCCCGACTCCAGGAGAAAGAGGTTTGTACTCCATTTGCCAGACAAGTTCCCACCCCAGTTGCTCCATTGGCAGGTGAAGAGAGAATAGCAGGGGTAGGAGGACAGGAAGGGGTAGTAAAACTGGCAGTTTCAGAAGGATGCCAACCGCCAAGATATCCTCCATAATCAGTATTGATCCGCCACCAATAACTGGTTCCTCTGGTCAAGCCAGTTAAAGTATAACTGGAACGGCCATTGACGTTAATTCCAGTAAAGGTTCCGGGAGCAAAACCG
>Ga0315291_10002826_pt1 | contig 22572 bp, 25 predicted proteins | sample YL17G12_20_MG_FD_203070 | JGI IMG/M metagenome (GOLD analysis project Ga0315291, IMG submission 203070) | Sediment microbial communities from Yellowstone Lake, YNP, Wyoming, USA - YL17G12_20 | ecosystem: Environmental > Aquatic > Freshwater > Lake > Sediment | place: USA: Wyoming | collected... | reverse complement strand
GCTATGTGACTCATTCCATCGGCAGCGACGTGGCTGGCGCCATGGTGCTCCAGATCCTCCTCATATTCGGCTTTTACGTGCTCATGATCGCCCTCCGCCCCCAGGCCCAGGGCATAACCAAGGTGGCACGCTCATTCCGAGGCAAAGTGGGAAGAGCGCGGGATAGGGGACGATGGGCGCTTACCCTCGTCGTGGTCATCGTTGTCGGGGTGGTAAGCCTCATCACCATCCTTTTCTTCGGCGCGATCATCTTCCCGGGAAGCACCTTGTTCAAGATACTTTCGGATTTTGACGAACTCGGATGGGTGAGGATTCCAGGATTGATCGTCATGCTTGCCGTGCAGGTGGTCGTGATGCGGCATTTCCAGGGCATAGCCAGCCGGAGGATGGCCAAAGGACTGCTTCATATCCGAAGCCAGAGGCTGAGGAAAGAGGTCCTGGAGGAACTAGATCGCCGATTGGTTGGAATGAACGGTCCTGAGTCGGATAGCTGCCTCGTCGAGCTGGACGAGATCAAAGTGCGATACTATTCGATAGCCATCTACGACATAGTGGAGCAGAACATCTTCGGCCGTTGGCCAATCTACTTGGTCACTCCCACCATGCGTTACGTCAAGGACGTGAACGCCCTAAAATACGTCGAGGTATGAGCGATCAGTCTCGCTTCTTGCTGAATCTGAGCGTCCCCGCTAATCCCGATGCTAGGCGGTCCGTGGCCGCTCGATCCTTGGCGTATTCGACGTTGCGCAGAGGTGCCAGGTCTAGAATTCAAGCGATTTTGGTACCCGCCGTCGGACCCCACAGCGAATCGAATATCGCGTCGATCTTGACCACGACAGCAGCTTTCACGGGGTTCTTGGGGTTTACGGCGTGCACCTGAGCCCTCAGCTCTTCGTGAACCTTGTCCCCCTTATGCACTTTGACGGAGCCCTTGATCTGGAACGATTTCTTTGTCTCCGAATCATAGCACAGGACGGAGATCTTCGGGTTCTCCTCCAGGTTCTTGGCCGTCTTGTAGAAGAAGTTGTCCGTTATCAACAGCGTCTCATCGTCCACGATCTTCAGCGAGCCGATGAAGACCACGTTCGGGGTTCCGTCTTTCGACGCCGTGGCGATGGGTATGGGCTTCTGCTTCTGCAATGTCTCCTTCACTTGAGTAGGCATCTTGACCGTTTCGACCACCAAGCAGAATTAGAATCTACCCCGTTAATGAAGATGACGGTGCTCTGCAGGCGGCAGAAAGGCAAAAATCGCTCTAGATCGGCCTTTTTGCTTTCTCAACGATCTGCCTCTCCCGCCAGGATTCCAGATGATGGCCGGACGTCATGAAGCGACGTTGGATCGAGAATGGGTCGGCTCCCGCCCTACGACGGCGGAAGCATGATACCTTCCCCTGACATCCTCTTCATGGGAATAAGATGACGGCCAAGAAGATGCTGAAGGTGCTGGCGGATGCAGGATATCCGGCCAGGATCGTTCCTGTCTCCCGACTGAAGGATATCAAACGGAACGTAGAAGGTCTGCACAAGCAGGGACTGCTGGACCCGTTGCTGCACGAGACCTATCTGAAGGGCTACAGCTATCAGCCGCCGAAGGAGATGCCTGATGCCAAGTACATCGTCATACTCTCAGTGCCATTGCCTCAGATCGAAGTGAGGTTCAACTGGAAAGGGAGAGAGATCAAGACCATCGTCCCTCCCACCTACGCGAACACCCTGAGCATCATCGCCAAGGCCAAGGAGACGCTGGAAAGGAGCGTCGAGCACGGAGAAGGAAGATTCGTTCTGGCCCTATTCCCGTACAAGACCTTGGCCGTGCGCACTGGGCTCGCCTCCTACGGGCGGAACAACATCAGTTACGTCGGGAAGCAGGGCAGCTTCCACCGCCTGACGGCTTTCTTCACAGACCTCGAGCTGGGCGTGGATGACTGGGGAGAGCGATCGGTCCTTCCCCGATGCACGAAATGCACCGCCTGCCTGAAGATATGCCCGACCAAGGCAATAGACGAGGACCGCTTCCTCTTGCATGCGGAGAGATGCCTGACCTTCCTGAACGAATTCCCATCGGACCGGCCTTTCCCCTCGTCCATCAAGCCTTCGATGCACAATGCCATCGTCGGATGCATGCGGTGCCAGCGTGTCTGTCCTTACAACAAAGAAGTTCGGGATTGGATCGTCAAGGGGGAGGATTTCTCAGAAGAGGAGACGGGATATCTTCTGAAAGGCGAGTTCGTCGGCGACAAGGCCAAGGAGATGGGGGCCAAGCTCGGAAAGTCCGGACTCGACCTCAGTGTGTTCCCCCGCAACCTAAGAGCGTTGCTGGACGCCTGAGGAGAGCCGTCATTGGAAATGCATTTGCGACCGTGAAGTGCATAGGTTCATATACTAGGATGTCGTCGAGTGGCTCACTAGAATCGGTCCGTTCACTGTTTTCCTGAGAAGCATCACACGGAATCACAAGGGAAGAAGCGAAAGGCAGAGAAGCTAGAATAATTCACACGGAGGTGAACAATAGAATGTACGACAGGGCACCCAGGGAAATGCACAAGGCCGTTTGCGCCGACTGCAAGAAGGAATGCGAAGTCCCCTTCAAGCCCACTGAGGGGCGACCAGTATATTGCCGCGACTGCTTCAGCAAGCACAAGCCGGCAAGGCGCTTCTAAAGGGACAGTGCTGCACAAAGCACAAATCCAATCATTTTTTCAATTTTCTATTTTTTCATACACTCCTGGTAGCTGGTCGTTTAGCTACTTCGCTTGGCTTACAGGAATAAGAATCCATATTCCGTTGTCTTCTAGTGTTCCATTGCGGTGAAAGGCGCAGTGGAAACGCTTTAATCCGCGCGCATGATGGGTTGTCGTGCTCCTGTCTGCGAAAGGCATGACCAAGGCCTTCGGCGCCAAAGAGGTCCTCCGCAACGTCGACCTGGAGATCGATGCGGGGGACCGCATTGGCCTGGTGGGGCCGAATGGAACGGGCAAGTCCACGCTGCTCAAGATCCTCACGGGCGAGATCAAACCGGACACCGGCGAGCTCACCGTCCGCACGGCGAGGATAGCGTACCTTCCTCAGTTCCACGGATTGGACGACGAGACTTTGGACCAGGTTCTCAAGGACCCCTTCGCCCCGGCCGAGATAGCTCGATTGGAGGAGCTGGAGCGGCTGATGTCCTCCGCCGGCGATGATTCGGAGGTCGATCTGAACGAGCTGGCCGCCGAGTACGCTCGTCTGCAAGAGGAGCTCGCTTCCAAGAGAGGATACATCCAGGAAGAGAGGAAAGAGAAAGCGTTGGTCCGTTTGGGCATGACCGACCGACCCCAGGAGAAGAGGATCAACGAGCTCAGCGGGGGCGAGGCGACCAGGGTCATGCTCGCCCGGGTCTTGGTGCAAGCCGACGAAGCGGAGATAATGATCCTCGATGAACCGACAAGTCATCTGGACATCGAGACCACCGAATCGCTCGAGGACTTCCTGCGCCATTACCCCGGTGCGGTCCTAGCGGTCTCCCACGACCGCTATTTCCTGGACCGGGTGGCGAAGGAGATCTGGGACCTGGACTCAGGAACGCTGACGAAGTACCGGGGCAGCTACACGGAGTTCGCCAAGAAGAAGGAGCTGGAACTGGAGAAGCAGAGGATCGCCTATCACAAGAACCAGACGGAGAGGGAAAGGAACCTCAAGATCGCGGAGGAGCAGCACCTGCGCCTGAAGTATGCTACGACGCACAAGACCCGCTTAAAGATGGTCGACCGCATGGAGGAGGTCGATGCCCCTCGGAAAGAGAAGAAGCTGGACATCAGACTTCAGGCCGTGGCCAAGTCCGGAAAGAACGTGCTCACGGTCAAGGGGTTCACGGTCAAGAGAGGAGGGAGGAGGGTCCTGGAGAACATCGACCTGGAGATCATGCAGGGCGACCGGCTGGGCATCTTCGGTGCCAACGGATCTGGCAAAACGACGCTGCTTCTGGCATTGATAGGCGAGCTGGGCTTTGAGGGCGAATACTGGCTCGCTCCCGGCGCGCGGTGGGGCTACTTCGCCCAAGGACACGATGGTCTCGACCCGACCCTGACGCCGGAGCAGCAGCTGGAGCAGATGCTGAGCGAAGAGGAGAAGAGAAAGGCGAGGGGGATGTTGGCGCAGTTACTCTTCACACCGCAGCAGGTCAAGACGCCGATCGCCAATCTGTCGGGGGGAGAGAGGGCGAAAGTGGCGCTGGCCATGCTCACCTCGGAGAAGAGCAACCTTCTATTCCTGGACGAGCCGACGAACTACCTCGACCTGACTTCGAGAGAGGCGGTGGAACGAGCGTTCAAAGGGTTCCCGGAGACGCTGGTCCTGGTCACGCACGACCGATACCTTCTTGATGTCGCCTGCAACAAAGTGGCCGATCTCAGGAATGGCAGATTGCGCCTGTTCAACGGCACCTACTCGGAAATGAAGAGGTCCTTGCCTCCCTCAGAGGTCATGGCCGAGGCGGGCGTGTACCGGGTGGTGTCCGGATTCACCGACTGGGCCACTAGAACGAAGTACCGGCCGGGGGACAAGGTAGGCATCGCTCCCTCCGAGGTCGAACGATTCCGCTGGGCCCTGGACGCGGGAAAACTGAAGAAAGGGACGGGGAAAGAGCTCAAGAAGGTCCAGAGGAAGATCTGAACCGGGCCGTTCCTTTCTACTTCTTCTTGTACCCTTTCCCCACGCTGAACGCTTTCGCGACCTTTGGACCGAGGGAGAAGTAAGGCCCTCCGCCCAAGGCGTAGAGCAATGGATCGACCTTGCCTAGGTCCACCTTTGCCTTGCTTATGACCTTCTTGTCCGCGTAGACCTCGTTCACCTCGCCTATGATCAGATCGGTCCCGTGGAAGAGCACAATCTCCTTAAGCCTGCATTCTGCCGTTATAGGTGCCTCAGATATCATGGGAGCGGTGCCTAGCTCCCCGTAGAAGATGTCGAACACTTGGGACTTGTCCGTCCTGGCTCCAGTCCGTATCCCGCAGTAATCGGTGGCTCGGACCATGCTCGCACTGGGTATGTTTACGCTGAAAGTGCCATTCTCCAGCATCCCATCCTTCGTCCTCCGCTTTTTGCCCATCACCAACCCGATCAGCGGCGGCTCATCCTCCATCATCGTCACCCAGGCCAGGGTGCAAAAGTTCGCCTTGCCTTTCACGTTCGCTCCCACCAGGACGACCGGCATCGCCATCGGAGGAAGCTTCTTGCCCAGCTTCACCTTGCTCATGTTCCCCTCATCGAACTCATTCGTGCCCGAGCTTATCATGCTTCACTTTCTCTTTGCTCCGATAGCTCCCAGGAGAGCGGTTGTGCTCCGTTTGGGGAGAGCGAAAAGAAAAGGCATTTATACTCACGTGATATGTCGTGGCATAGCACGGTGGACCGTGCAACCACGAAAAGGAGGTCGAGAATGGCTGGAGCGAACCTTGAGCTATCGTCTTCGCAGACGAGCGTCCCGCATTCGAGCGCCATCACCACGCAGCACAGCGCTGCGCTGGAACCGGGGACGTCGGAGTATTATTCGCTCCAGCAGGCGGTCCTCGAGGCGGGCAAGACGTTCCTCGTGCATGGGGGTCGAGTGGTCGATCTCCGCTGCGACGGTGGCAGATGGATCTCGTCGCTAATCCAGTGGGCCTGCGGCAATTGCCAGTTCATTGCGCTTGACGACACGCAAGAGAGCGTGCAGGAGTGCATCGACCAGCACAAAATGTGCGTGCACCTGGGATTCGTCGAAGCGGGGCTTATGGACCTGAACGAGCGGTTCCCTGAGACGGCGAGCGTGCTCACCTTGAGCGTCGGATCGATGAGCAGACTGCAAGCCGAGCGCAAAGGAGAGGTGCTGCGATCGATCCGCAGACATCTGGAACGAGGTGGCGCTTTCATCATGATGGAGCGCGCCGACCGGGACTGGGAGACGGAGCTCAGGGAAGCGGGCTTTCGAGAGATAAGGCGCATCTGGCGTCGTGGAGCCTTCATCGCCTGGCTGGCACTTCGCTGAACCTGTCGAGGTTGCCTACGACAAGGACGACGATATCACCAGAAATGGCTGACTTTGGAAACGCCTCCGAGCTTATGCCCTTCACGCAGTTGCGTGCAACGAACCCGGCGCATAATGCCACTGCCCGCCATGCCTAGAGCATCTGGTCCATGGCTCTCAGGCTCAGAGTGTCGCAGATCTCCTCCACGAAACGCAAGAGATCCTCGCGGCCGCTGGCAACGGCGCCCTTGACCAGATAGGGTGAGAGATCGTGGTCAATCGCCCCGAGGTAGGTGGCCAGGATGCATCCCGTCGCGCTCAGCCCCTCGATGATGACGGTGTCGCATTTCTGCTTGCCTAGGATTTCCACCAGATTGGTTTTGTTGAAGGCGTTGGGATAGTTCTTCGTCACCTTGACGTCGGAGTCCCGGACGTGGATGCCATCCGCGAATTCGAACGATCTCGTTCCGGGCTCCGGGCCTTTCCCCTTGTCGGTATGGTAGATGAATATGATGGGCAACCCCTTCTCGCGGAAGATGCGGATGCCTTCGTTGATCTCCTCCGCACGCATCTCCACGGACCTCTTCAGTTCGGGGCTCATCTCCAACCAGGCATTCTGGATGTCCACTACTAGCAGCGCGGGCTTCATGTTCTCATCCTTTGGTCGGGGTGCAATTCCATAGGCAGAATATGAGGATTGGCATCACGCAGGCCGAAGTGATTCGATGGTTCATCGGCTTCCTCCGCGCTCGCTCGTTCCGGGACAAGGCAGTGACCGCACCGCGACCACTAGTGCCCGCATCCCCCAAGTAACGTGACCGGAGTAGGAGGGAACGAGGAACATGATATCCAACGCCCAGATCTGCGAGAACAGCGAGATGAGAATGACGCTCCGACGCCTTGATGAGGACAGAAGCTGGAAGCTGTTTGTTTCGGCGCGATCCTCCTTGAGCGAGAACAGAGGAACGATGAATGGCGCAGCAGCGGACGCCTTTCATGAAGAGCCGACTTGCCACCCGAGCGAGGGGGTGAGATGGTGAGCGCCGCCGATCCTTTGATAGCGCTGACGGAACTGCTGGTGGCGGTGACCGTATTGATCACGCTCTGGCGGTACATCGACTCCCCTGGAGTAGGAGGAGTGGAGAGTGGGGACGGAGAGCAACAGCACTCTGACGACCCGAGGAACTCGGACCAGGGAACGCTGCTGGATAGCGATATCATCTCACGATCAGCAACTTGAGGAGAATACCTGCAAATGAGCGTAACTCCTTTGATGCAAACCCTCTCTCGATTCTTCCTTCCTTAGTGGCGACAGCTTGAAACCGAGGAGCGCACAAGCTCGATGCATGAAAGCGCGCTCGGTCACGAGAGCGCTGACCGGAAGGCCGACCATAGAAAGAGCTGGAATTTGCTTCCAGCTAGCTGCGCGCCGGCACGTTCGTCAATGCTCGTCCTCAGAAACAATCTAGAATGGGAAGGTCGCAAGAACCTGGCAAGATTAAGTAGCGCCTGGAACAATAGTCGGACGCTACAAGGGGGTCTTGGAACGGTCAAAGAGCTCAAGTACGGCCAATGTCGCAATTTCAGTCCAGAGGTCGATTTCAAATGCCAGTCGACGGCCGAGCTGGAACCGCTGACGGAGATCATAGGACAGGACCGGGCGGTCAAGGCGCTGCAGTTCGGACTGCGCATCAAGGACAAAGGCTTCAACGTCTTCGTGGCGGGCATGCCGGGCACGGGAAGAAAGACCGCCATCACCAACTTCATCAAGCAGCTGGCCAAGGAAGCGCCCACGCCGCCGGACTGGTGCTATGTCAACAACTTCAAGGACCAGGCCAGGCCGAAGGCCCTCCAGCTTCCTCCGGGGAGGGGAGCGAGCTTCAAGAAGGAGATGGAGAAGTTCGTTTCCGGTCTGGCCAAGGCCCTCCAGGATGCCTTCGAATCCAATGACTATGTGCAGCGCCGCACCTCCAGCCTCAAATCCGTCGACGAGAAGAGGCAGGAGTACAACGCCAAGATGACCAAGATGATCGCCGAGGCCAAGTTCCAGCTAGTGCAATCCCCCGTGGGCGTGGCATTGGTGCCGCTCATCGATGGCCAGCAGTACACCGAGGACATGCTCGCTCAGATGCCGGCCAGAGTGCACAAGCAGATTGATGCCAAGCGCGATGCGCTGCAGATAGAAGTGCAGAAGACCTTCGTACAACTAAGGGACCTGGACCGCGAGGCGGAAGAGAAGGTCAACAAGCTCAACCGGGAGATCGTCACTTTCGTGATCGAACCTCGCCTGGCACCCCTGCGGGATCAGTTCAAAGAATCGCCACAGGTGCTGGAGTACCTGGCGGACGTGCAGGAGGATGTCCTGCAGAACGTGCCCCTCATCATCCAGGGAGCGAGGAAGGTGGATGGGCCGATGGGGCTGCCCATATCCATAGACTCGCCGGCCAAGAACTACCAAGTGAACTTGATCGTGGACAACTCCAAGCTGGAAGGTGCTCCGGTGGAGATCGAGCTCAACCCCACCTACTTCCGTCTGTTCGGCGCCACGGAGAAGGAGGCCAAGTTCGGCGCCCTGTTCACGGACTTCACCATGATCCGGGCAGGCTCCGCCCACAAGGCGAACGGCGGCTATCTGGTGATGCCGGTGGAAGGATTGTTCCAGGACCCGCTCACCTGGCCTTCGCTCAAGCAGACCCTCTCCTCAGACATGCTAGAGATCGAGGAGCAAGCGGCCCGCATGGGCTACATGGTCACTCGCTCCCTGCGACCGGAGCCGATACCTTTCAGCGCCAAGGTCGTCATCGTCGGCGATCCGTACGCTTTCGATGTCCTGTACGCAGCGGACAAGGACTTCCGCGAACTCTTCAAAGTGAAGGCGGACTTCGACACCACCATGCCACGCAACAAGGAGAATGTGGAGCAGTACGCGGCCTTCATATGCATGCTGTGCAACAAGGAGAGTTTGCTGCATTTGGACGCAGGTGCGATGTCCGAAGTGGTGGAGCTCTCCTCCCGCATGGTGGAGGACCAGAACAAGCTTAGCACGCACTTCGCGGAGATAGCGAACGTCGTCCGCGAGGCCAACTTCTACGCCCGCCAGGAGAAGGCGGCGGAGATAGCGCGCAAGCACGTCGTGAGGACCATCGAGGAGAAGGTGTACCGCTCCAACATGATCCAAAAGAAGATGGAGGAGATGGTGCGGAAGGGCATGGTGCTCCTGGAGACCGAAGGCGAGAAAGTGGGGCAGGTGAACGGGCTCTCGGTCATTTCCCTAGGAGACTACGCCTTCGGAAGGCCATCACGGATAACCGCCTCTGTGGGTGTGGGGAAGGAAGGGGTCATCGATATCGAGCGCGAGGCGCAGATGAGCGGCCCCACCCATCACAAGGGCGTGCTCATCCTGGGCGGATACCTCAACGGCACCTACGCCACCGAGAGGCCCCTCTCCCTCACCGCCAGGCTGGTGTTCGAGCAGTCGTACTCGGGTGTGGACGGGGACTCGGCTTCCTCCACCGAGCTATACTGCATCCTGTCCGCTCTCTCGGACAAGCCGATCAAGCAGTATCTGGCCGTCACGGGCAGCGTCAACCAGAAGGGCGAGGTCCAAGCCATAGGCGGCGTCAACGAGAAGATCGAGGGCTTCTTCGAGACCTGCAAGATCTCCGGCATCAGCGGCAAGCAGGGCGTGCTCATACCGCTAAGCAACGTGCAGAACCTCATGCTCAAGCAAGAAGTACTGGATGCCATAAAGAAAGGCAAGTTCCACATCTATCCTATAAAGGTCATCAGCGAGGGGATCGAGATCCTGACCGGTGTGAGGGCGGGCGAACGTCGTCCGGATGGCAGCTTCGAGAAAGGCACCATCAACGACCTGGTGCAAAGGCGCCTGAATGACATGGCGGACCGCATCAAGGAGTTCCGCAGCTGATACCTCCCAAAGACCAGAATGAATCGGACGGCGAACCGCAAGCAGCGATCCTATCCTTCGGGCTGCAGGTCCTTGAACATGAGGAAGAACGCCGCGATGGCGAAGATGTAGAGCATTGCTGCCAGATAGAACGGCAGGTCGTAGATGCCCGCGGCCAGCAAGGCGCCACCGAAGAAAGTGGTGACGCTGTTCGGAAGGCGCCAGACGATGTTGTTGACCGCGCTCGCCAGCCCTCGCTCCTCTTTGGAAATGATGCTCATCATGTATGAGTCGCCCAGTGGGCCGGCCATGTTCATGAGGACCGCGCGCACCAAGAACACCACCGCCGCCAGCGTGGCGCCGGGCATGAGGGGGATGAGGACCATGAAGATGGTGGAAGTCCCCTGGCATAGAACGATGGCTCGCACCGATCCGAACCTCTTCCCCAGCCTGGTGGAGACGATGGTGGCGATCCCAATGGTGATGCCGGAAACCGCCAGCAGGGGACCGCTCCAGGTATCAGGGATGGAGTACCTTAGCCAGAGCCAGGTGGGGATCAGGGGTATGATCAATCCCGCCCCCAGGCCGATGAGGGCGTTGCAGCCGGAGAAGCGCAGGATCCGACCCATGTTCTTTCCTCGCTTCAGCCCCTGCTTCGGTCCCTTGTGCTCGTGGTAGTCGCGCAACAGCCTTGACAGAGCGAAAGGCGATACTATGCCTAAGACCGCCATCAGCAGGAAGGTGTAGGAGTGGATCTGGGCGGAGCTGATGTTCAGCACGTCCTGCAGGATGGGGAAGAAGAACGGCAGGGCAGCGCCAACCGACATGGCGACGCCATTGACGATGAATGATACGACGAAGGCCCCATCCCGATTCTCCAGGGTGGTCATGTCCGCGATCATGGCGTTCCAGGTGGCCATGTAGGCCCCTTCGCCGATGCCTCCCAGCATCGCGGCCAATATCAGGACCGTGAAGTCTGTGGTGACGCCAAATGCGAGCATCACGGGGGCCATGACCAGCAAGCCCGCCAATAGGATGCGCTTCCTTCCGATGCGATCAGAAAGGAGACCGATGGGCACCGCCACCACGACCAGGGCGAGGCCGGTGACGCCCATGATGGCGCCCACCTGTCCCGAGGATAGACCGACCTCGGGCAGATATGCCGCGACGATCGTGAGCAGGTAACCGTATCCTACGCTCGAGAAGACCGTGAGGTAGATGAGCCACTTCACGGTGCGGGGGACATGCGGGAAGATGCCCTTTCTCATAGCGCGCCTCGGCGAGCGCGAGATTCCGCCCCACCCATATCAAGACTGCGTCGCGGCCCTCAAACCACCAAGGTCACGCCCAGAACGATGGTGATCAGCAGAAGCAGGTATGCCGCTAGGTTCGACATCCAGTGGACGAGCACTAGGCGCTTTGACTGGCCAAGCATGAACGCCCCGGAGACGATGCCTACGATTGCGAAGATCGTCGTAATCAAAGCGATGCGCCCGTGGAACGAGTAGAACACCGCCCCCCTCAGATCGTAGGTCGTCACGGCCCAGAAGGAGAAGGTTCCCAGCAAGACCAGGTAGAAGAGCATGCTCACGTACCGATGGTAGCGCTTGGCGAAAATAGCTGGAAGTCGCCGAGCAATCCTCGCCTGTTGCGAGTTGCGCATGCCAGAAAGGGTGGAGAAAGTGCCGAGCACCGCTGCCACTGACAAGAGCGTGGCGTGCACCTTCCAGTCGGAGATGGGGCTTATCCTGGCATCGTCCGCCCATCCCCTGCTCTCCCAGTATCCTTTGTAGTCGTAGTCGACCACCTGGATGCGATCGATCCACTTCGCCCATTTGTATCCCCAGTCTCCAGGCACGACCAGCTTCAACGGAAAGCCCTGTTCGAGGGGTAGGGTGACGTTATTCATGTTCCAGGCCAGCAGCACATCGTCCCGACTAAGCTCTTCGATGGTGAGGCTGGTCGAATATCCGTCCGGAGAGAAGAAAACCATCTCCTTGGCCCCGGGCTTCAGTCCGATCAAGCCCATGAAGTCTGGCAATCGGATGCCCGTGAAGTACGCCCTAGCGCTAGGACCGGTGACGCATCTGAGCGTCGCCGCCTCGGTAACGTTCTGCAGCTTCAGGACGTCGGAGTAGCTGAGGTTCAGTTCGTTCAGCACCAGGCCTTCGACGTGCAGTCGCCAGCCATTGATGTCGATGGACGGCGGTCCTTGGAGGGAGACGGTGAAGAAGTCTGGATTGGAGGTGATCCTCTCTTCCCGGGAGGTGCTCAATCCTACGAGCAGCGCCGCCGCCAGGATCGAGGCTAATACCAATAGAACCACGCCCGTCCGCTTGGAGAACCTCATCCTAATCAAACATTTCAGTCAAGAAGGGATAATCGTTGCGCCTATCTCCCTCTCAAAGGCAGCCTTTGATATCCGAGCGCAGGTCCTCCTTGACCCGCTCCCCGACCACGGCCTTTGCCAGCTCTCCGCCCTTGAATATGAGGATGGTGGGCGTTCCACTGACGTCGTACCGCCGAGCGATCACTATATTGGCGGGAGCGTTTATGCGAGCGAACGTCGCCGTCCCGGTCATCTCCTCGCACAGCTCTTGGAAGGCCGGCTCCATGCGCTTGCAGTGACCGCACCCCGGCATATAGACCATGACCACCGCCGTTCCACCCTTGGAGAGGAAGTCGCCGAAGCTCTTCTCGCTGAGCTCTGCAAGCCCGTCCTTCTTCTGATCATCGCTGCTGAATAATCGAATGCTCTCCTCCCCCTTATGAAAGGCGAATTTGCCGTCCCGCTCCCCAAAGGGCCTTGCGGCAGCTCTTCCTTCCAGCGGAAAGCATGCCCGCTCGAGATTAATAAGGCTTTGCTGACCGGAGAACTGGTCCGAGTTTCAACCATGCGAGAATCACTCAATGTTCATGTATCGCCAGCCGACCAAGCCAGTCGCAGAAGGGGCGCAACTTATATATCCAACGTCGGACAACTGTCATACATAGGGATGCACTTATGCCAAACTCATTGGTCAAGAGCGCTCTCGAGAGCGTGAAGAATCAGGCTGAGCCGCCTGGACAAGCGAACATAGGAGTATCTGCCGCCGACGAAGAAATCAAGAGGATTGCGGCGCAGCTCGAGGTCAGCATCAAGATCGTGGGCTGCGGGGGCGGCGGTTCGAACACCATCAATCGATGCGTTGACGCCGGAATAAGCGGAGCGCAACTATGTGCCTTGAACACCGATGCCAAGCACCTGCTGACCGTGACCGCACCATGCAAGATACTCATCGGGAAGGTGGCGACGCGCGGACTAGGAGCGGGAGCGATCCCGGAAGTGGGCGAGCAGGCCGCGCGCGAGAACGAGATGGAGATCCGCAAGTTCCTGGAAGGCTCGAACATCGTCTTCGTCACCGCGGGAATGGGAGGCGGAACCGGCACCGGTTCGGCGCACTTCGTGGCTGGCATCGCCAAGGAGAGGATCAGGGCGCTGACCATCGGAGTGGTCACGTTGCCATTCAAGTCCGAGGGGACGGTCCGCATGGAGAATGCTCTCGACGGGCTGGATAAGCTCCGCCGGGTCACTGACACCACCATCGTGGTCCCGAACGACAAGCTGCTCGAGATGGTGCCGAAGCTGCCAGTGCAGGCGGCCTTCAAAGTGGCGGACGAAGTGCTCATGCAGACGATCAAGGGGTTGACCGAGATCATAACCAAGCCCGGCCTGGTCAACCTGGACTACGCGGACATCCTCACCATCATGAACGAAGGAGGAGTAGCGTTCGTGGGAATAGGCGAGTCGGACAAGGACAGCTCCGACGACCGCGTCAAGGACGCGGTGCACGAAGCGCTCACCTCCCCGTTGCTGGGGGACATCAACGTGAAGCAGTCGAAGGGCGCACTGGTGAGAGTGGTGGGCGGGCCGGACATGACCGTCGACGAAGCGCAGAGAGCTGCGGACATCGTTGGTAGGAGCGTCGATCCCCGCGCGAGGATCATCTGGGGCTGCTCCATCGAGCCTGAGAACGAGGGCAAGGTGCAGGTACTGGTCATCTTCACCGGGGCAAAGAGCAAGTTCATGCTGGACGGAGCGAGCGACGACGTTGCCGCCAGACTGGGCATCAGGGAGCAGAAGCTGGGGACTACGGCCACGGGCCGCGGAGGAAACGAAGGCATCGACTTCGTGCACTGATCCTACCCTCTCCAAACCATTTCTTCCTTCTTCTTCCAGTCCCGGCCTTCGAATTTGATCCTTAGACGATTCGCCCACGTGCCTGAGACTGCAGCGGGACAAATACCCGTCTGAATCGGTACGGCCTAGTGGAGCATCCAATGCTGCGATCTCCTGAAGCGTGGATTGATAAACAAAGGGCGCGCTCGGTCGAGGTCGAGAGCATGGACGGCCGGAAGAGAAAGGAGAAGGGACCGATCGAGGGAGCGATGGTCCTGGCCCTCGCCAAGAAGGAAAGGAGCGCGGAGGAGCTGGTGTCGTTGTTCTTGAACGATGCCGAGCAAAGCCGGGCCCGGGCAACGCTGCGCTCTCTCGTCGAGACCGGCATCGTGACCAAAGGGGTGGATGAGGGACCGTACGCGCTGGCACAGACCATTGAGGCGATGAGGCGGGCGTTCTGGCTCGCCGAGCGCGAAGATTTGGGAAGAGATCTTCTCTCCTCGACCTACATGCAGAAGATGATCCACGAGAGATTCCTGGATGAGATTACCAGAGAGCTTGTGTACTCCTCCATCCTCTCGATCCTGAACATCATCACCTCGAGCCCCGAGGAGAGGGAACGGGACCCGACCGTGAGCTCGTTGACAGAACGCCTCATCGAGGATGATGAGAGAGCGCTCGGCATGAGCGCCATCGCCGGCCTATTAGAGGAGGTCGGTTTCCGAGAGTTCCTGGCATTCAATCTCGGCGACTGTGCGGATGAAGAGGAGCGCTCGAGCAGAAAGCGGGAGATCCTGGAGAGCATGGCCGAGAGGGACATCATCATGTTCTTCGGCAAGGAACCGGTAATGGATCAAGCCGCCGAGGTGTTGAGGGACGCGCTCTTTCCCGCTGAGAGGAGAGAAGAGGTCTTAGTGCTCCTGCGCTCGTCCCCCGCCGCATTGCGAGCGGTCCTCACGACCGCGGAAGGACGGTCGTCCGCTCTGCTTTCGGAGGCCATCGGTTCGCTCCTTCCCCTCCTGGAGCATTTGTTCGCGGTCTTCGTGCGCGCGGACCTCATCCGCTGCGACGATGCAAGCAAGGCCAAGGCCAAGGGTGAGCTTCTGGCCGTGGCTGAAGAATGCGCTAGGCGATGGAGGGGAGAGCCGCCGTTTCTCCTGGCTCTCCAGGAGAGGGCGAGGGACGAGTTGAAGAAGGAAAGATGATGAGAGGCGTTCAGTCCAGGAGTCGCTTCTCTCCCTGCAATGCCTGTATCTCGGTGATGTCCTGAGTGGCCTCCAGGCAACCGAGGTATTTGCCCGAAGGACCGCGCAGCGCATGGTACTCGATCATGATCTTCCTCTTCCCCCTCCCTTCCATATGCAGATCGATCCAGAAGCGCGCCTATTCCCTCTTGCCCTGCTTCATCTCATCCAGGATGGCTTCCACCTTGTCCAGCGATCTTTTTGGATGGCAATTGCGCACGTCCCGCCCCACCACCGCCGCTGGCCGCTTGAAGATGCGGCTCTCATGTCGGTTCCACGCCACCACCTTGTCCTTGGAGTCTAGGACCGAGAACTCCACTGGCACCGTTTCCAGGACCGCCTGCAACAGCTCACCTTCGAGTTTGCCGATCATCCTCTTATCACCTTCGACTACAATCGTGCCAGCGGTAGATGAGCCAATCGGTGCGCATGTCGACGCAAAGGAGAGGCATTGTCGATATCGGCGGCGGAGGGGCTGTCGACCAATGGCCACATCCTGATACACCTAGACGACGGATGGATGTTCGTCGAGAAGTCGGTAAACCAGGACCATCTGGAGGACGCGTCTCGGCCGCTCACGGGATCGTTGGAAGAAGAACTGAGGACGTGAGCGACGGAAGCCGTGCAAAGGTTGATTACCGACTCCTCAGTAGTATTGGCCGTGACCGAATCATTGCAGTACACGGTGGAGAACCATATTGGGAACGTGGAGATCCGGCGCTATCCCACCATCGTCCTGGCGACCGTGAGCGGATTGAGCGACAATGCAGCCTTTCGCGTCCTCTTCCGCTATATCACAGGCAACAATCGCACCCGGACGGACGTGGCGATGACCGTTCCCGTGATCTCCAATGGACCGACCTCCGAGGAACTTGCCATGACCAGACCGGTGGTCTCTGATGACACGACCTTCTCCTTTGCCATGCCCTCTTTGTACTCCATCAGCACCATCCCAGAACCGTTGGATGACCGGGTGAAGATGGTAGAGATCAAGTCAAGGAGAATGGCAGTGCTGCGCTTCTCCGGGCGAGCGGGGACGGAGAGTGCGAAGAAGCGAGAAGAGGAGTTGCTCCAAACGCTGAAGGAGAATGGAATACGGATAAAAGGCACTCCGGTCCTGATGCGCTACAATGGACCTGGTACTCCCGGCTTCTTGCGCCATAATGAGGTGGCGGTGGAGATCGAGGACCTGGCGCCCATTGAGAAATGATAGGGAGCGGCCAAGTGTTATATCGCTGAGGCGCAGAATCGATGGCAGTGGACCCCACGCCCCCAGATCAGTCGCTCTCCAACGAAGGTTCGGACATCGGCGTCGTCGCTCCAGCTCCGGCTCCACCAAATGTCAGAGGGCCTTCTGCACTGAAGGTCGCAGGGGCAGTGGCGTTGGTCGCCATCTTGGTCTTCTCTGTTCTGGGAGCGGTGGTGGTCTTAGGCAACATGGGAGGGGGTCTGTTCCACTTCGGGCCTCCGGACCGAGACCATGACGGCGTTCCCGACTCGGAAGATGCTTTCCCCGATGATTTCAACGAATGGAGAGATACGGACGGGGACGGCATGGGCGACAACGGCGATCCTTTTCCCAACGACGGCGACAACGACGGCTATGCCGATCCGGTGGACCTCGTTCCTGGTTACGATGCGGGTGTGCGTGTGGACCTAGACCGGGTGCGCGTCCTGGACGGCGTGGACCCTCTAGATGTCTTTGCAGAAGGATACTTCATCATCTCAGTAGAGAGCCAGCAAGATATCCGAGCGGACAACGAGGGGCAGGTATTCTCGTTCAAAGTGGGCCAGACCTATTCGCTGGGCAAGAGTCTGCGTTTCAATGTGCCTGATGACGAGCGCAACATCTCCGTTTCCATCGCCCTGTTCGATCAGGATGCCGGGTCCTCCGACGATCGCATCGACATCGACCCATCGTCCACCGCCAACCGGGTGCTGGATCTGGTCTTTGATATGCTCACCGGCAACTGGACCGGCGATGATCGCACCGGGCTGGCCGATGGCTCTCTGGACGGAACGCAGACCATCGATGACGACGATGGCATGCTCTGGTATGATCTGTCACGATGCGAGATGCAGGCCTCGAAGACCTATCACTGGCACTTCGAAGGACGCAGCTTCACCCTGAACCTCAACCTCTCAGCCCAGAAGTACTGGCAATATCGGAACATGGACGTAGACCGCAGCCCCATCTCTCATTCTCAGATGGCGGCCTTCGTGACCTCCGCTGAAGCGGTGGTGACGGATCTGGCTAACAAGTTGGGGGCCATGGCCTCAGCCCGAGGATATGATCGGCTGCGAACCGCCGATCTCGTTCTGGCCTTTGTGCAAAGCATCGATTACTCCTTTGACAATCAGTCAACTGGACAGAGCGACTACTGGCGTTTCAGCGTGGAGACCCTCTACGACCAGACCGGCGACTGCGAGGACACCTCCATTCTCTACGCCTCCATTATTGAGGCCATGTCCTACGACGCCACATTGCTGCTACTTCCCGCGCACATCGCCGTGGGATTGGCATGCCTGGGCGCTAGCGGAACGCACTACACGTATCAATCCGTGGACTACTATTATTGCGAGACCACCGGAGAGGGGTGGCGCATCGGGGACGTCCCGCCGGACATGCAGGACCAATCCGCGAACGTCATCCAGGTCTCCTAAGAAAAGCTAGGCAAACTATATTGCCTTGGACAGAATAATATTCGATATGCGCCTTATCACTATGTACAAGAAGGTGGGCGAAGCCAAACTGGAGTTCTTCGGTTGCCCCCTGGCCTGTAAGTTCTGCTCCCATCGCATGCACGAGAGAAGGGACATGAGCCTGGACCAGGTGGTGAGCTATCTCTCGGAGTACGAGGTCAAGCGGGTTTTCCTTGGAGGAGCGGAACCGGTGCTGCAGAAGCGCGAGCTGGGGGAGCTCATCCGCATTCTGAAGAAGAGGGGAAAGGAGATCACGTTGAAGACGACGGGGTTCGACCCCGCTTTCCTGAGGGAGACCTTGGGATTGGTGCAGAGCTACATTGTGGAGGTCAAGGGCGATCTGGACGACATCGCCGGCACATCCAGACTGGTGAACATGCCCGAGGACAGCACGCGCGCATACCTCTCCGATCTTCGGCAGAGCCTGGAAGTGCTCAAGGGGCAGAAGGTGCGCATCCTGGTGCGGGTCATCCCGCCATACGTCAACAAGGATAGCATCGAACGCCTGGGCCAGCAGATCCAGGGCTATGCGAGCGAGGTGCAATTAGTACAGTTCATGAGCTCTACCTCCGACACGCCCTTCGAAGGTATCACCGAGCCTTCTCCCCCCCTAGAGCAGGTGATCGAGATGGGGGAAGCGCTCTTGAAGTACGTCCCAGTCGTCCGGGTGCAGGGCGATGGTATGGATAGCGTGTTACGAGCCTGAAACTGGACGAACCAACCTCCGTCACCCTTTATCTACGATAGATGAGTGAGGTCAGAACATGGTGGAGATCGACCTGGCGACCGGCATGCGAGCTCCCGACTTTCGATTGAGCGAGGCGTCGGAGGAACCGTTCCAGCTGTATGAGGAGCTGAAGAGCAATCCCATACTGCTCCTGTTCTATCCCAACGATTTTGGAATCATATGCTCTCTGGAGATGAGGACCGTTCATTCCATGTGCTCCGAGATATCAGCAAAGGGCATCAGAGTGGTCGGGGTCTCCCGCAACTCTCCTTACACTCACAGGCAGTGGAAGGAGAACCTGGGCATTCCGTTCCGTCTGTTGGCGGATGAGGACGGGAGCGTGAGCAGACAATACGCCGGTCTGCTGGAGGATGGTCTGCTGAAGGGCTTGACCAGGAGGGCGGTGTTCCTGGTGGACCGAGACGCCCGGGTCCAGTATCTCTGGGTCTCGCATGAGGCGGCCTTGCCACCTCCTTTCGAAAATATTCGGGATGCGGTGTCCCGCTTCCAGGACGACCCCAATATGACCGTGAAAGAGGTCTGTCCGCCGTCACCTTGAGCCTTCGGGATTCGGGCGAGGGACGAGGAGAGGGCTTATCTACCATCCTCGTCGCTTCTATTCGAATGGGTTCTGTGAAAGGGTTCCACTACCAGGACGAGCCATGCCGTTGCGGTCTGTGCCTGAGAGAACACCATCTCTGGATGACCTCTGATGGCGAAGGTGATAGACCCTTCCTCTCACTGTGTGATGAGTCGATAGCGGAGGTATGTCAGCATCGTGCCTGGGACCACGAGCTCAGCCTGGCGATCATGCGCTCTCGGTCCAATCTCATCGACCGTTGCCAGGCGTGCGGAAGACGCCATCGGACCCTAAAGGAGAGCGTGCGTTGCGAGTTGGAAGCAATCATAGATGCAGCTTTTTCGAGCACAAAAACCTGGCACGAGCAGGGCTGTGCCGAGGATCTCTTTGGGTCACACATCCCAGATGGCATGGCGAGAATCGCTTGGACGAAGGTGAGACGGCGCGTTCTGGAACGGGATGGTTTCCGCTGCCAGGAATGCGGTCGAGACCTCCGAACCTTGCCCGGGTGGTTCACGGAGGTGCACCACATCCTGCCGAGGACCAGGGGCGGGACCAATCATCCGGCGAACCTCGCGACGCTCTGCGTCTCCTGCCACAAGCGAAAGACCGAGACCCTACTTTGGGAGAAGGCGTGGGAGAAAGGCTTCGACCTGAAGGAGGAAGCATGACGTCGTCTCCTCGCAGAAAAGTCACAATCCGCGATCTCCACGCGGAGGATTATGACGAGCTAGTAAGGCTTTGGGATGCGGCCGAGCTTCCTTTTCATCCAGAGGGAAGGGATTCCAGAGAGAACGTCGAGCGTGAGCTTGGTTCCGGCCAGGCGGATTTCTTCGTCTTGGAGATCGGTGGCAAGATGGTCGGGGCCGCCCTCTGCACCAACGACGGCCGGAAAGGATGGATCAACCGGCTGGCAGTCCATCCAGAGCATCGCAGGACCGGGATCGCTTCCATGCTCGTGATGGAAGCTGAAAGACGATTTGATGCGCGTGGTCTGGGAATCAGCGCCTGCCTGGTGCATGATGACAACCAATCTTCCAGGACGCTGTTCGAGAACCTTGGCTACACTCTGGACAGCCGGGTCTTGTACTATTCCAAAAGAAAAAGCGACCGCATCTGAAAGGACGAAAGCGGTCATCTCAACGATTTCTTTCCCTGCGGAGGCCTAGAGCCCAGATCGCCGCGGCGGAAGCCAGCAATGCGATAACGATCGTCGCCGTCGTCAACATGGAATATCCACCTGCTCCCCCATGCTCACTACGCATAGGTGATAGAATGTGTCCAGCGTGCCATCTGTATTGTCCATTGTGCACATCGAGATAGGACGGGGGGGTCCGTCGCGATCCGTCTTCTCCGGCTTGGTCCTCAAGTCGATCTTCGATGACTTCTCGCCCGCGCCCTCCGCCATTCCTCAATGCCCACTCGTCTTGCCCTCGCTATCGAGACGAGCATACTTCTCCCGCTGATGCTTCCCCTGCCCCTCTGCATTAGGCCAGTAGACGTCGTGGATGTCCTTGTGGTCCATCAGCCCAGTCTCCAGGTAGGTTCGCTCGTGCTCCTCCAGCTTTTCCGCGAACCCTTTCAAGCGTCGGAGCACCTCTTCCGCATGCTTCGACTCCTCTGACTCCTCATCATACAGAAGCTTGAGCTCCGCTTCCTTGTTCATCAGGTCGACGATCTCATCCAGTTGTTTCCTTCGTAGGTCGGTCATCTCTATCATGGTCTCACCTCGTGGTCCGGTTTCGGACCGATCTGCATCCTCTCCGCGCCTGTCTCCAACCCATCCACCTTCGCCTACCATTGACCGATGATGAGTTTCAGTTCCGGGGTCTGTTCGTGCAAATTGCGCAGTCATTCCTCGCATTTCTTCGTCACCGCGCCCGTAATCGACATGACATCCGCGTGCTTGGGATTGTGGCCTTGTTCACCATGCCGATACGTTCAGACTGAAGGATTTGAAGTGCGCCTACTTCTTGCTAGCCTCCTCGTCGCCGATTGTCGGCTCGTCCCACTTGGACCACCTGGTGCACTTGCGCTGCCCGAGCTGCTCCTTGGAGATGCCCGATAGTCTGGCAATGAGCAGGACCACGATAAGCACGACCAGGCTCGCTATGGCAATGATGAAGGCCAGGGTAGTATTGAGCAGCAGGTCCTCCGTGACCTTGATGCCGATCAGGTTCCAAATGAAGTCCAGGAAGCTCTGGCCCTTGGTTAGATGCGCACCCAACGATCCTGCCGTTCCCGTGACGCCCATGGCCACGAACGCTAGCAAGGTGTAGAGAGCGGCCATCGGCGGGCATGTCCAGAGTGGCCTGCCGAACCTCCAGCGGATGGCGGCGATGCCCGTCCACAGCACCGTGGCGAATACGGTCAGCTCGATCTTGTTGCGAATGGTGGCGTTGTCCACCAGGGCATCGAGGGGCCAGGCGCCGGAACCGGTGTAGGCGGACAGCAGCAGTGCTGGAACGCCGGCCACGGCTGCGACGAAGCCAGCGGCGTCCAAGTAGCCCCGCGACTTGACCGCCCAGCGCACCATGAACTTGGGCATGCTCTCTTCAAAATGCACTACGATCTGACAGAAGGCCGTGGCCGCGATGCATATGAACGCCAGGGTGAGGAAGCCTCCGTGCAGCTCCGCCGTCAGCGCGTGCAGTGCGCTCATCTCCGTCATCAGACATCGCCTCCCTTCTTGGCCCGGAAGAACATCACTGCCAGCACTGAGGACGCCATGGCCGCGATGATCGCCAATGTGCCCGCGAGTATGGTCGCTACCAGTTCGGTGATCGGTTCGTCCTGGCCAGCATTGTCGATGATGATGGTGATCTCTTGATAGGCCCGGTTTCCATGCGCGTCCACTGCGGTGACATTGATAACCAACCATCCATCCGCGTAATTGGCCGTGTCCAACGACATTTGGTAAGGCGCGCTGCTGAGATTGGCCACTTGATTGCCACCCACCTTGACCAGGACGTATCCAGGTCCTCCTGGGATGTTGAGGGTCATGGCCAGATTTATCGCACCATAGTAGTCGCCTCCGTTCGTCGGGTCGGTGATGGTCACGCTCGGCCTGTTGTTGAAAGTGACCGTGATCTGGGCGTATCCCCTTAGTCCGAGGTCCGAACCCACGGTCACGTTCAGAATGTGTGCGCCATCAGCGTAGTAGGCGGTGTTCAGGTCCCACTGATACGGCGGAGAGGTGAGGTTGGATGTGGGCGAGCCATCGATCCACAGATGGGCATACACTGTCGGCGACGAACTGCTCGCGTT
>Ga0315291_10002823_pt1 | contig 22589 bp, 19 predicted proteins | sample YL17G12_20_MG_FD_203070 | JGI IMG/M metagenome (GOLD analysis project Ga0315291, IMG submission 203070) | Sediment microbial communities from Yellowstone Lake, YNP, Wyoming, USA - YL17G12_20 | ecosystem: Environmental > Aquatic > Freshwater > Lake > Sediment | place: USA: Wyoming | collected... | reverse complement strand
AATCGTTCTGCGTGATGATGTACTCGATCCCCTCCAGCAGGACGACCGATTTCTGCGCGGTCCCGACGAACTTTGTGATCTCGAGGCTCAGCAGGCTGAGCTCCGTGGGATCGATGTGGTCGACGCCTACCCTGCGGGTCAGCCAAAGGATCTTGGTGGCGTTGAAGGAATGTGTCTGCCTCAGTCTGTTCGGATGCTCCCTCACCACGAGCATGCCCTTCGCGCCATGGCTCACGGCCTCGTTGAACACCGCGAATGCGATGTTAGGCCTCTTCTCCTTTACTACGTAGATGAACCCTCTCTCGATCGGGAAGTGTTCTCCAGCGGCAGCGTGGATGACCGGATACGTGGCGGCGCTCGGCACCTCCGCCACGCCCATTGCCCCGACATCATTGGCGACGGGAGTCTGGTCCTTCGGAGTCTGCTCGGACCTTCTGTGATACATGAGCGCGCCTATGGAACCTATCGCCAGAACGAGGGCCATCACACCTATGTAAGGGACATAGTCGAACTTCTCGTGGCCTTCGGGGGCAACCACGAAGTCGTGGAACGTGACAGATGTCCATTCGATGTGGTCGATGACGCCCCAGTAACTCAGCCACTGGTATTCGACCTTGAGCATATAGCTATAGGTCTGCGCGGTCGCGTTCGCGGGCACACTGAGGTTCAACCTGTAGATGCCGAACTCGTTTGGATATAGCCAGACCGACTCACTGCTGACGCTCTCCTTCGTCCATTCGCCCGGGCCCATCCAAGTGAACTGCGCCGACAGGTTGGTCACCTTGATCTCGTTGGGCGCTCCGGTTCCGTTGAGCAGAACATCTCTCACGGTGAAGGTGATGTCGAAGCTCTCGTTCGGAGCGTAGGACGCCTTCGCCGGGGTGAAGTCGAAGATAACCTCCACCTCGTCCGCCATCGAGCGGGCTGGTGCAGCGCATATTGCGAAAGATGCCATCAACATCATGACGGGTAGGCACGCGATTGCGAACCCCCGATACAGGCGCATCATCCCTTCCCTCAACGCTCCCTCCAGAGCGTGTCAGGGATGTTATCGGGGGTCAGATACATATATTGCACTGTATGCATGCGCGAAGACTGCTAGCGTCAGAGGAGCACTCGCTTCTCGTCTCTTGTGATGTTGAGCACTACTTGCGTGTATGTCCTGTCGACATTCTCGTGGTCGAGCACCTTCTTCACGAAGGTGTTCAGCTCACCCCTGTTGTGGAACCGTGCCATGACGATGGCATCCCATTCGCCGGTCGAGTCGAAGACAGCGAAGACCCCGTTCTCCTTTGCGAGATCGCGCTCGGTCTCGACAATCTTCCCGTGGATGACCTTGATGCCTATGACGACCATGATGTCGTAGCCGAGCTTGGTCGCATCGAGGACAGGGATGTAGCCCTGGATCACGCCGCTCTTCTCCAATGCCCTCACTCTGTTTGAGACCGTCGTGAGGGAGATGTGAAGTTCCTTGGCGATGTTGCGGAAGCTCTTGCGCCCGTTCTCGTTGAGGCTCCTCAGGATGTCAATGTCCAAATCGTCGATCTTGAGCGCGCCAGCATCATCTTGACGGGCTTTCATCGCACGCTCGAACGTCTTTTGATTTATAAATACCTTGCATTACATGGCATATGTTGTGGTCAATAGAATGATGGATGACCAGAATAGTGGTCAAATGAACACTATTTTCCAAATAAAATTGATATATGGTCGCGGCGATAGGGTATACTGCAGGAGGCCGGAGACTATGCCCGGTGACTACGGTTGTTTCGACGACAGGATCAGGAACTGGGACGAGGAGTGGGTGTCCCAGCTGCTCGAGGAAGCCCTCAGGCTGAAGAAGCAGTTCGGTGAGAGCAAGCCCAAGCCTTCTGCGCGCTCGAAACTGGCCAAGGTCTGAGCTGGGTTCAGCTTCTTGTTCATAGAGTTTTCAAGCTGCAGCCGGGGCCAGCTCGTGCGACTCCTTGATTCTCCTGAAATACGCGAAGAATATCAGGGACGCCGCAACGTACAATGCGCCGGCGTAGTAGAAAGGTTCTGGTTTCGTGTAGTCATTCGCCCAGAGGTATCCGGCTATCACGTAACTGCCAGCGAACGCCGCCTGCCACGCGAGCTGGCTTAGCGAGAGGAACGAGGCTCTGATCTCCTCGACCGTGATGTTCATCACATACGCGTTGAGGACGGGCTGCGGGACGAGCATGAGGAACGATCTGACGGTGTAGAGGACCGCTACCACGATCAATGCGGGAGAGTACGGAAGAAGTATGAGTGGGACCACGGAGGCGATCTGGCAAACCGCTATCAGTGTCACGCTCCCTCTGAACTCCGCGAACTTCGGGACGACGAACCAGCCGACAGCGATGACCGCGTTGGACAGCGTGATTATCATCCCGACCCACATGTCCGGTGCCCCCAGGCTCTTGTTGAAAATGACCGGGAGCCAAGGGATCACGAGGGCTGCCCCGAAACCTATCAATGCACTCTGGAAGGAATACATGAACAGGATCCTCTGGGTACGTTTATTGAAGTGTGTTCGAAGCGACTTGGGCTTCCTCTCAGTTTCCTTCACGCCTAGGATGTAGATTATTGGGACGAACGCGCAGATGGTCGTTGCGAGGAAGACGAGCTTGAAGCCCGTCAAGGTCTCCGGTCCGAGAAGGTCCTCCATGATCGGAGGTCCGACGAAGCCGAGAAAGGTCGCGATCGTTAGGCCGATCTGGTTGACGAACCCCTGGAATCCGTACAGGAATTTCATGTCAACAGGTTTGGTCTTGGCCACCAACAAAGTCTCGAGCGACGGCCACTGCAAAGAGCCTCCTAGGCTGGTGAGCGCGTAGCCCACCGTGAACACGGCCAGATTCTTCTCCGTGAGGAACAGGAGCAGGCCTGATATCGTGCTCCCAAGGCCCACAAGGAGCAGTTTCTTCCGGCCGATGGAGTCGGCGAGATACCCGCCGAATAGGTAGGTGATGACGCTTACCGCAGAGCCGATCCCGCCCATCAGTCCGATCTGCTCGGAGCTGAAATCGATTGCGGCCCAGTAGTAAATGAGGACATACCAGAGAACTCCTCCTGTGACGCCGGTGAAGAAGGACGCCTTGACGATGCTCTTCTCTTCTCTCCCGGCCTTCGAGAAGTAGCCTGCGGTCGCACGAGCACCATCTTGGCCTGCTCGGGCAAACCCTGCCAACTTCCCAGCAGATCTCTCTTTCAGAGTGATGCCCTCGGAGTGCCCCGAAAGCGTCTCCTTGTATTAAGCTGGTGCTAGCACAACATCTGTATAGAGTTACCTTTATCCAGTTGGATTGGTTACGGAACGAAAATGGCCCTCGCTTGGAACGGCATCTTAGCCTATGTAGACAAGTTGTTGCCAGAAGGAACTTCGCGCAGGAAGCTGCTCCAGATAGTCTCAGTCATTCTCATTTTTGAGGGTCTGTCCGTTCTCATACTGTTCTCATACCAAGGAGCGGGAGTCGGATTGTTCTCGCTCGCATTGGGTATTCTTGTTCTTGTCCTGCTGCACCCGGGCACGAAAGAGGAACCCCAGCCATTGCCAGATGATACGACTCCCAAAGAACTCAAGGTCCCCAAAGAGGACCCTCCAGGAATAAAGTTCGTCGACGCTATCCTGAAGGGGATAGGCAGCGACTACATCGTGATGGCTGCGGGCGCTGTTATCATAGCTATTGTGGTTCTCTGGAACATATTCCTATCCTCCGGGTCAGGTTTCGGAGACCTTGACACACTTACCATTCTCTTTGGCGGTCTAGTATTGTTCTTCCCCCTGCTCGTCCACAAATTCAAGGTCGAATCCATTTTCTCGCTCATGTTCATAGGTTTCGTCGTGCTCTTCCTGGTGGTTCCTCAGGCCGTCACATCCCTGCACAAGGGCGCAGGCTCTTCGGTCGGCAACTGGTATGTCCAGTACATGCTGGCCGCTCCCTTCGCAGGAGTTCTCAATATGATAGGAATACATGCCAGCTCAAGCGGCAGCGTCGTGCAGATGTACTTCCAGGACGGATCATCTCAAGCCTTGGGCATATCTGCGTACTGCGCCGGACTGTACTCATTCTCGATATTTCTGGCAGCCTTCTTCTCCTTCGTTCTCGTTTTCGAGCGCCTACCGATGAAGATCCTTGCCATCGTCTTGGCTCTCGGGATAATCGTTGCATATCTTGGCAACCTTTTCAGAATGGTTATTATCGGCATCGTGGGATACTACAAAGGACTGGATGCGCTGCTGTGGGCGCATGAGAATGTTGGCTGGATCATCTTCTTGTCCTGGTCGGCGGTGTTCTGGTACCTGCTGCTGGGATACGTGTCGAAGCACGCTGTCAGGAGCAAGAGTGCTCCCGAAGCAGACTAATAGCAACATCAGCATAACGAACTCCCTGGTATCCACTGAGAGAGATATATGTCGCGAACGAATTCCGCAATGGAAACACCCCAACCAAGGTCGACGCCTGTGCGGGAATCACAGCTTCAGAATCGCGTTGCGTTCTGTGAGATGCCGTTCTCGGGACTTTTCAATGCGTGCAGTATGCAAGGGCTGGTTGGAAGTTCATCAGGTTACTCTTTGGCAAGGCGTTTTCAATTCGGACTTACATTCGCGCTGATGGAACTAGTGGTAACGATGTTGGCGTTGTGCGATACTGGAGTTGAGATTTCCTGTCTCAAGTCACAGCACGGCGTTCGCAGTCATGCGGTCGACGACCGTTCGGGATGGGTTTCCTGCAATCGGCGGGGATTATCAGCAACTGGAGAACCATTGCATGACCCGGACACAAAAGTGACAATTCGATCGTGGAATGCTGATCCAGGGTTTCGTAGCTATCCATTGGCGAGAAGTGGCGGGGTTGCTGCTGCATGGTGAGATTCTCTCGAAAGGTCATTTTGCTGCTCCTTTTGGTTCTGGTCCTGCTTTCGCTTGTCGTGCGCTATCCATTGGTCCAGCACGAAAGAAACCAGACCGACTCCTACGCAATGCACCTCTATTCCAAGTCGATAGTCGACCAGGGATATGCGAAATGGACCTTCAACCCGTTGTCATACTTAGGGTACTATCCGTTATCGTATCCGTCTGGGGTTCCTTTCCTGCTTGCCGAGATAGCCGAGATCACAGGAACCGATATTGAGTTGAGCATCCTATTGTTCAATCTGTTGCTTGCAGTGATATTCTGTTTCGGGGTGTTCGGGCTATCGAGGGAGTTCCTTTCGAGGCCAGAGTACGCGCTTTTAGCCACCTTTTTCACGGTCATGGGTGCCAGGTTCGTCGACACATCTTATTGGGATGGAAGTGCCAGAGCGCCAATGGTTGTGCTTCTGACCCTTGCAGTGTTTGCGGCGTTCAGATCTTCCTCCTTTGGTCAAAGGAGACTCATCCTGGTGGCCTGCGTGCTGGCTTTGGGCTGCTTCGCGACGCATCACATGGCACTTCTATTGGTTCTTTTCGGTATAGCCTACGTGTTGGCCGCATTTCAGGTTCGGTTTCTGTTACCTAGATTCCGGACTCACAAGACGCGGGCAGCGGTTGCATGGAATCTGACAATGCTTGTGGCCGTCATAGTCACGGCGTTTGCCCTATTCGAGTACTTCGGAAACCTCGCTTTGATGAATCTCAGAAGGTCTTCTTTGTTTGACTTGGAACCCGCGCTCTTGTCTGTGTTTCTCAACACTGGTGTGACATATGCAAACCAGATCGGAGTCGTCCTATTGTGTGTGTTGTTCGCAGTACCCATCATACTTTGGCGTTCATATCTGTCGACCGAGAGGTTGTTTCTTATCACATTACCTATCGCATTCATCCCGATGCTGGGTGATCCGATATATGTTTCAATGTTGCTATCCCCGTTCGTAGCTTGCCTCGGTACTGTCTGGATATCTCGCCTTGCAAAATCCTCGAGGAAGAAAGCAGTCGCCGTGCTGCTCGTTTCGCTTTTTGTTGCGACCATATTCACGCCGCTCTGGTCAAGTTACAGATGGAACTCCGCAGAGTATCTAAGTGGTGACATGGTGCAGGTAGACTCAAGGGTCTACAGTGACGCCACTTACCTAGGTATCATGTATCCCAGTGCATTCGCAATATGCAGCAACATGCAAGCGCTCTGGATACAGCTTGCTGCGCACAGCGAGACTAAGTTCTCCGCAGGCGGCATGTTCGCCGTCATATACGGCGATATTACGTTCGCAGACGTCAAGCGAAATGTGACTTGGTCGGATAGGGGCTTTCCCACGAATCTGTACAACTGGTTTGAGTACAACGACGAACCGAACTTCGAAGCCCTTGTTCAGGGGATGTTCATTTACGGAATAGGTTTCGCAAAGAGTTCTGGCGGATTGGCCGACTCTGGGGGGTACTTTGCGTCCCATTCGAAGATGCTCGCCATCATGGATAACAGTATGCCATATGAGTATGCTGGCACGTATGCCAGGCAACACTCTAGTCTCGCAGTTCAACTGGAGAACGCGCAATGGCAGTCGAATCAGCCCAATCATGGAGAGATCAAGGACTTGTCCAGCTACATGATATATGCGAGTGGCAGGATCTCTGTTTTCGCTCTTCAACTACCTCCTTGAGCAAATGGACGAAGGATCTGGGGGAGGATGCTCAAAGAAGCAACTTCGAGCTTGATCGCTGGCTGAGGGGCGGAGTTGGAGGCTGGTCCAAAGCAGAGAGTATATGAATACTGGAAAAGTGCCATCAGCCTCCTATGGCATATGTTGCGCTCGCGTTCTAGATAGCGAACGTCAGGATAGGGGATCGAAGTGACTAACCAACGCTGCCATAGCAACTGCTTCATGATCTGGCCTCGTATCATCAGCAAGCTGCTTCATTGAATGATGCGTCATGATTTCCGTGTCTGTGAGACCCCGGCAAGCTTCCATTGAAATCCCGGTGACAGCTCGACAGCTTCTTGGTCAATTCGAGTTGGCAGATTGTGGAGATGGCAGGCGCTCTTCTGCGCTTCTTCTTGCCGCGACACAAGGTCACAACATTGATAAGGTCGTCCATTTCTCCGTGGCATCGCGACCAAATGACGCCTAAATCGCCCAGTGCCGAGACTCGCCGTGGCTGGCGTGCGCTCGATGGTGCTTTGACAGTTGACCTAGAGGACTGGCGGTGTGCCCTTGACCCCAGACCGGGTGCGGACTATCGCAAAAGACCCCCCGTCGATGCGGACTACGTCAGGAATGCCGCGACGCAGCTGCTCTGCAAGTTTGAGGAATTCGGGGTAAGAGCAACCTTCTTCGTCCTCGGGGAAGTGGCGGAGGCGGTTCCGGATGTTGTTCGGGAAATTGCGCGAAAGGGGCATGAGATAGCCAGTCACTCGCCCGTGCATCTTCCCCCGAGAATGATCCCGAGGGCTGAGTTCGTGACAATGCTTAGGCGCGACCTGGATTTGCTGTCTAGTCTGTCGGGCACGAGGCCTGTTGGCTTCAGAGCGCCATACTTCTCGATTGGAAGGCGAGACGGCTGGCTTCTGGAGTTGCTCGCCGAATCGGGTCTTCTTTACGATTCCAGCATAGTGCCCACATGGACTCCCTATTGGGGCATTCCATCAGCTCCGAAGTCACCTTACTTCCCTGACGTCTCGGACCTTGCGAAGAAGAAAGTGACCGGGAGCATAATCGAGATTCCTGTTACAGTCTGGCCATCTTGGGAAGGCATCATGGGTCTGCCAATGGGTGGCGGGTTCTATATGCGCATGTGGCCGACCTCTATCTTGATGGGAGCCATGAGGAGGAATGTCAGAGCAGGACATCAACTCGTGATATACATGCATCCGGGAAACCTCGAGCAGAACAAGGAGAGGGTGTCTTCCCCCTCGATCAGGGATAGACTCTCTCAATACGCCTTTGCTGGCCGAGGGGCATCGGCTTTCGAGAACCTCCTTAAGGAGTTCAGGTTCGGAAGCATTTCCGAGGCTTTCTCGCACCAGCTCAGCACAGTGCGCCGCAACTGAGCTGTGCTCGAGGTCACTTTGCTCTTCAAGGTGCTGTGCGAAAAAACGATTCGAGCTTTGCCTTGTCCCCTACATAGCCGAACAACGAGAAAACAGCGCCAAGCGAGGGCCATGGGTCGTCCATCGATTCAACATCGAAACACCGATCGAGCAACGAGTAGCGCACGATCTCGCGAGCTCTGCGCAATCCATTAGGACCAAGAACTGACACGACCCCTAGCGGGAGCAGGTTCACGCACTTCACGCCAGTTGGATAGTTCAACACTTTCTCGACGTCTCCGTGTTCGTACATGTCGCATAGAAGCTTTGGGAAATCTACTTCGCATGCTATCGCGAGAGGCAGAGAACCCCAGAATCTGGGATTGATTTCCATGAGGACGGGCTTCGCAGTCCTCGAATCCACCCTGAACTCCGCCATGGCGACCCCGTGCCATCCAATGCATTCCAAGAGCTTCTGACCATCGGCTTCAGCCTCTTTGTGCCTGATTGACTCTCTCACGATGCTCGGGCCGCCGGATTCTGGAAACTCGATTAATCTCCTGTGCGAAAACACAGCTCGCAGATCGCCATCGTTCATCAGGTACGACACGCCCACAGAACCTCCGTACGGGATGAACTCCTGGGCGACCGCCGGACCGAATTCTTCGATCAGGCCAGGAATTGCTGACAGTTCCAGTTCGTTGTGAGCTAGCGTGAACCCTCTCGATCCTGAGCTCCTCACAGGCTTGATGACAAGGGGAAATCCGATTTCCGCGACGGCCTTCTCAATTTCATCAGGCTTCGCCAGAAGCATGGATCTAGGAACCCTCAGGCCGAGCTCCCGAGCGATCTGGATGGTTTTGTCCTTATCGCGTGCGCGCTCGTAGGCTCCCTGAGAGGGCATCATAACCTTACATCCAAGGCTAGCCCTCCTATCACTTGGGGAAAGGAGATCGCATTCCCAGTCATCCATGGGTATGACAGCATCGATAGCGAATTCCTTGACGATTGCAGCGAGCTTTTCCAGGAACTCCTCAGGTCTTTCCTTTGGCGAGGGCGTAGGGATGAAGTGGGAACAGTACTTCGAGTAGGCAGAGAGGGGATTCTTCCTGGAGTCGGTGACAAAGACCTCTCTGCCTGACCTTCCCAGAGACCGTACCACAGAGAGCGTCTTCGAATGTCTACCATAGGTGACGAGGATTCGCATCTGACAGCCTTCTGTGAATCGCCAGTCTCTTAGTTCCTGGTGGGTACTTCAAGGTTGGTACGCCTTGGACAGTAAGGTGATCACAGCGCTCACGCGAGGCTTCCCTCGCAATCTTCGGTTTAGCGGATTCCGCATTCGCATTGAAAAGGCGACAACCACCGCCGTATGATAGCGCGCTCGGGTGCTCAGCCAGAAAATCTATTGTACACGCATGTTCCTCAGGGCCCAACATGGAGCGCAGGGTAGCAATTGTAATCCTGAACTGGAACGGGTGGAAGGACACAATCGAGTGCCTCGAATCCGTCTTCCAGGTTTCCTACGACGCATTCAACGTGGTCCTCGTTGATAATGGGTCCTCGGACGACTCACTTCTTAAGATGAGGGAATACTGCAAAGGGGGCATCGAAATCGACTCTCGGTTGGTTGCACGCGGGAAATGCGCCCGCCCAAGGAGGCTTGTGGAGCTCTCCAGGAGGCAAGCTGAGACCGAGTCTCTCTCTCCTGATATCTCGATCGCTTCGCTTAGTAGGAACGACCTTGTGCTCATCCGAAATGAACGCAACTACGGCTTCGCTGAGGGATGTAACATAGGAATGAGATTCTCTCTTTCGGTCCTCGATGTTGACTACATCCTCCTCCTCAACAACGACACGGTAGTCTCATCTGATTTTCTTCAACCGATGGTCAGGTTGGGAGACTCCGACGAAAGGATTGGCATTCTTGGGCCCAAGATGCTCTACTACGATCACAACGGCAGAAATGATGTGATCCTGTATGCTGGTGGAGTAATCAACCCTTGGCGTGAGATGATTGGCTATCATTCGGGCTCCGGTGAGATTGACAGAGGGCAGTTCGATTCGGGAGGCGAGACCGGATGGTGCTCTGGTGCTGCGATGCTAATCAAAAAGGATCTTGTCAAAACAGCGTTGCTGAACACGGCGTATGAGTTCGGATTGGAGGATATCGAGTACTGCATGAATGCCAGAAAGCTGGGCTACAAGGTGGTCTACGTTCCTTCCGCGAAGGTCTGGCACAAGGTTAGCGTCTCATGGAAGAAGCTCGGAAGGCGCGTAGGGCGTGACATACCTCGCTATTTCTACTTCATAAGAGAGAACTTCTCGAGCGTTGTATATTTGTGGCACGTTCTTCTTTTCTTTGCGATTCAACTTCCCAAATGGGCGGTGATTTACTACGCCGAGGGTGGCGACAAGAAGACGATGCGTGCATTTCTGGAGGACATGAGGAGGTTGTTCGGCTACATGATCAGAGGCAGCGTCAATGAGTAAAATGTGAAGTTGCGGCCTCAGCACGATGATACTCTGCATCAGTGGTTGCGGATTCAGCCCGAGATTTGGTCGCCATGTAGAATCAGAATCCGGTAAGGATTATCTATCGGGATGCCATCTTGGGGATATCATGGTTGTGCCACATATATGCTGAGAAGGAGGAGTTCGTCAGTTTGGCGTCCTACCGGTGCTAAAGCCCTCGTTGTGATTCTCGTCGCCGCCTTCACCACTAGACTGCTTCCGCTATCAATCAGCCAGTATCCATTCAACAACGACTCTCTCATGGAATGTGTTCTCGCGTCAAGCATTCTCGATTCCAGGTACTTGGGCGTTTCGACCGGAGCGCTATGGTACAGCACACACGGCGGGGCGACGCCTGCTATGAATGTGGTTCTGGCATTCATTTCGAGCGTATTGGGGACTACCCCCTTGCAGTGTGCGCAGGTTCTTGTTTCCGTTCTCTCTGTTCTCACAGTGGGATGCGTGTTCCTCCTGGGCAGGCAGGTCTCAGGAGGCCTTAGGGGAGGCATTGCTAGTTCGTTCGCTGCGATTCTGATGGGCACATTCGCCTTCGTGACCGGGTCGGCCTGGAAGGAGATGATGGGCATTGCACTATTGGTCCTCCTGCTCGTTGCTTATCTCCACAGGGACCACATGAAATTCCGAGTACTGATGTTCGCGCTTCTCATGTTGATGCCACTCGTCCATCATTTGGTTGCTCTTGTCGCACTGCTTTTGGTCGCCTATCTGCTATGTTGGAGCTGGGTCTTCGCTTTTGCAAACGGTTTGCCCAAGAGGAGGCACTTAGAGGACCTAGCCATCACGGGAGCCTCCATTGTCTGGGCTGTATCCTACTATTCCGTAATCTCATTCGATCGCATATCGCTTGTTTCATCTCCATTGAAGCTGGTTATCTTCGGGGCCTCATTCATCTTAGTCAGTGTGGTCGCAATCATGGTTCTCACAATGAGAACGCACTCGAAGCGGACTTACGCGCCGTTTGTCGGCGGTGGATTGATAGTCCTTGTTTCACTAGATTACTTCGGTTTCTTCTTTCCCTATACTCCGTCCGCACCGTACGCATATTTCTTCTTGGTCGCCTCCACAGGATTCCTTCTTGCACTGGCATGGTATGGGACGGAGGTGATAGTGGAACGAAGACCTCTGTTCAGGGCGGTGCAGATTGCCCTGATAGTGTCCCCGCTCTCCATCCTCGGCTACGGCGTGGCAAGCGGATTCTCACCAGTATCGTTTCAGATCGTATATCGTACATTCGATTTTGTTGACATATTCATATTTCTGGGCATCGGCACGGCTTTCGTGTGGCTATACGAGCACCGTCGCAAGTCGTATACGGCAATAGGATACCTGACCGTCGCCTTTCTCCTCGTATCGTTTCCGTTTGCCTACGCTAGCGAGTCCTTGCTCGGCGTGCGGCATGACACGCAGGCCTACGAGGTGGATTCCCTACGCTGGCTTTCTGAGCACTCCAATTCCCCGGTTGTCCAATCCGATGAGCGTCTGGGTCACATTGCCGAGAGCACTGTGGGCATTGAGAAGCACTCGGGGTTGCCCGGGGCGCTAATTCGTAACATCACAGTGTTGACTATCCCGGCTGGGGACATATGCTTAGTGGAGGACAGCTGGTCGACCGAGGGGGTAAACAATTTCCCGTACGGAGAGGTAGTTTTGCCTGCGAGCAACTATACCTGGGCTTTGGAGGCTGGCAATGTGCTATACATAGGAGGTCCCCCGACCGATCGGGTTATCATGTACACTCTTTCAAGTGTTGGCATCGGGATTGTATATGACCCAACGAATGATTTGCAAAGGATCTTCATCGATTGAGGCGTTCAAGAAAAACGGCCAAGGCGCCGAGACACATCTGATGTTTCAGCCTGATGGTCTGCAGACCACCATGTTTTCTGATCCCAAGAGACTGTAGATCTTTGATGGTCTTCAGGCGACCAGACATATGTGCGGGTGAGGCGTGCGGAGCGGTCCTTTCGATGTGCGCCGTCCGATCTGAACAGCCTCTCGAGAGGCGTGTCTAGATTCCAGGCCATGCATGTGATGGCGATTTTCGATTTGGAGAACGTAATCTAGATCGGTGGTGGTTCGGGCAGTCAACTGGTCATCTCCTCAAGCGCTTTCATCGCTCGACGAACCACAATCCGCATCTGAGGTGAGTGCGCGTTCACATCACGGATTCGAAGAGAGCCACGAGCTTTTCCGCGTTACGCGGGTCACTCAGCCTTTCGACAATGAGGCGGTTCCTATCTCCATCCCTGGTCCTCAGTTCGCAGTTCTGCATGTAGACCTCCAGGGCCTCAACAATCGCTTTGGGGTTGTTCTCAGGGACAAGGATTCTCTCCACCAGCTCGGGTATACCTGCATGGACCGTGGACACCACAGGCTTCGAGAATGCCATGGCCTCCATAATGGACATCGGCACTCCTTCCTTCTGCCCGCTTGGAGCAGTCTTCGAAGGCAAACAGAAGACATCGCACGCTTGGAACAGTATCTTCAACAGGTCTTCATTGACCGACCCCAGGATCTTGATTGTTCCCGACGTTATGAGGTCAGACGCCATGGTCTCGACATCGATTGGCCCTTGGCCAACTATCCAGAACACCACCGGCCTATCCCGGAGAATCCTGGCCGCATCGACCAGTACATCATACCCCTTGTAGTCGTAGAACTTGGCGACTGTCAGGACCTTCATCCTTCGGTCTTCCACGAAATCCTTTAATGGCGCTTGTGCCCTGATGATCTCTACCTTGTCGGGAGGTAGAATCATCTCGGCGAGAAGAGCGTTTCGATTGTATTCGCATTGGACTATTATTCGGCTGCTCCTTTCGAGAGCTGTTCTGAAGAGTTTCCTCTTGGAGTAGAAAACGAGTTCGTGTGAATGGAGCGTGACTGTGTAAGGGATTCCTGCGAGCAGGCTGGAGAAGTATGCCGTGAACATCTTGCGGTCAGCGAAATGGCAGTGTATCATAGACAGATGCATCCTTACCATTTCCCTGGAAAACTGTGCTGCAAGGCCGAGCTCTGGCAAAGCCCTCTCTCTGAAAGCCTCAGCTACTAACCGTAGAAAAACCCGCGGTTTTCTCAGCAGCCAGTATATCGATGCTGTCGCGGACTTTGAGTACTTCGGTCTGTGAATGGGCCACGAGTCTTTGGGATTGTAGGGGCCCGTCGACATTTTCGTTGGGAAGAGGTGAACCTCATACCCGTGAGCCTCGACTGCCTCGATTTCTCGAAAGTTGAAGCTCGGCAATCCGCCTTTCAACGAAAGTATGTATGCAATCTTCCGGTTTGGTCTGTTCATCTGGTACTCAACTCTGGGTCATTGGTGTGTATCTGGCTAAGCCCATGGTGTCTTACTAAGCACAAGCCGATAATGGATATATAGCAGTTGTTCATATCATCGCGATGAGCCGCCTGAGAGAGGCAACCATCGCTGTGACGTACAGGTGCAACTCAAGATGCACCATGTGCAACATTTGGGCGGTCAGCGATTTCGAGGAGCTTCCCCCCGAGGAGTACCTTAAACTCCCGAGCTCCTTGAGGTCTGTCAATATCACTGGCGGAGAGCCTTTCCTCCGAAAGGATTTCGTCGAAGTCGTCAGGAGCATTCACAGAGCCGCGCCAAGGAGTAGGATGGTGATTTCCTCGAACGGCTTGACGACGGATCGCATAGTGTCTCTAATGACTGAGATGAAGCGCTTCCACCCGAAGCTTGGCATCGGGATATCTGTGGATGGATTGTACGAAGTTCACGATCGTGTGAGGGGCGTAGAGGGGGCGTTCGAGAAGGCCGTCGAAACGGTGAGGGCGGTGAAGGCCGCAGGCATCGAAGATGTCAGAATAGGAATGACCATCGTGAAGGAAAACTCCAGCCAGGTACTAGCTGTGTATAGGCTGTCCAAGGAACTCGGTGTCGAGTTCACAACCACGGTTGCTCACAACTCTGATATCTACTTCAGGAAGAACGATAACGCTCCTATGGAGACGCTGACAGGCATCGACCGCGACCTTAGGAAGATAAGAGACGCTCATCTGAGGAAGCTTTCGCCCAAGGCCTGGTTCAGGGCCTATCATATCGCTGGGATTACTGACCACTCCATTCGGTCTTCCTCCACGGGCCTGTGCACCGCGGGCACAAGATTCATCTTTATGGATCCGAGAGGCGACGTGTATCCATGCATTGTTCTCAACAAGGTCATGGGCAACATAAGAGAATTCGATAGTCTCGAAGCCATGCTCTCTACAAAGGAGGCCCAAGTTGCAAGATCCATCGTCCGGGCATGCGAGAAAGACTGCTGGATGATATGCAACACTCGCAACCTAATGCTAGGGCATCCAGGAAGGCCCATTGGTTGGGTGCTTAGGAACAAGCCCAGGGCCCACCTCTCACGCCCTTTGTGAGTCCAAGAGGGAGCTGTATACTGCGATAAGCCGGTCCACGACTCTTTCCCACGAGAAGTGGAGCCTCACAGACTCGTTCCCGGCCATAGCGAGCTGAAGCCTGCCCTGCTCGTCATGCCTGAGTTGGAGGATCGCATCTGCCAACGCTCCCTCATCTCCGGATGGGATAAGTCTAACCGCGTCCGGACCAATCTGCGTCCTGATACCCCCGACGTCGGAGGAAATGCACGAAACTCCAGCGGCCATGGCCTCAAGAAGAGCGATGGGCAGTCCCTCCGACATTGACGGGAGCACGAAGACATCTGCGTGCGCGTAGTAGGGTGCAATGGACGCGTGGTCTATCGTCCCCAATAGAACCAGCTCTTGTACTTCACCCGCTACTGCTTCACATTCATCTCTGAGAGGGCCATCGCCGATGAGAACGAATCTCATTGCCTTTCTTGTCTCTGGGGGTATTCTCTTGATTGCTGCCAAGAGAGTCTGGGTCCCTTTCACCTTTGCAAGTCTGCCAACGCTCAGGACCACGAAATGCCCTTCACCGTACGCAAGAGGTCTTTCCAATCCGTCTTTGGAGTATTCTTCGGGGTCTACGCCATTGGAGAGCACCTCCGCCTGTCTGCGGAGAGTCTTCACTGCTGCCAGAGCCGTCTCATCCGTACAGAAAAGATGGCCAGCTCTTTTTACTGCAAGCGTCTGCATGAACCTTATTACTTGTCTGAAGGGGAACTGCCAATCCATGCTAGAGAAACCGAGGCCGTGCATCGTGTACACGAAGCTACCTTGGGGCGAGCCGAAAGCAGCCGCGAATCCACCAGGAGCGTCATGAGCGTGGAGCAAACGCCCGGGGTCCTTTCTAATCTGATTCACGATGAATGGTATTGTGCTGGTCTTGAGGATGAAGCTACCAGGAATAGCTGGTACTCTCAACACTCTCACGCCTTGGATTAGTTCCTCTTTTTTCCGAAGGCTGACGCTCGGTACAATCACTGTGACATCGACGCCCCTCGCTGCCATTCTTCGAGATACCTCATAGATGTGGGTCTCTATTCCTCCAATCACGGGGGGAAAGGTTTTCGCTCCCACCATAAGTATGCTCATTGGTTGATGATATTCTTCTTTTTGGCTCAAGTCGGTCGCACCCTCTTCATCGAGAAACCTGTCCCTAGACCAGGTGCCTGCGTCTGAATGGTTAATTGGTCTCAGAATATAACCATTCCCCGTTGACGGGCAAGTGCTTGGTCGCAGCGCGCCCCCTACAAGATGAAGCAGAAGGTTTGGAGACGACTGGCAGGCGGGTGTATTTCGGCCGCCCTTACTCTGATGCTGCATCCTTCCGTAACCGTGTGCAATTTCAGACCGACTTTCTGAGTACTGCCAAGGGGTCGATCGCATGGTCGCATGCGGCAGCTCTCTGTGATCTCGAGCCAGGCTGCATCTCTTTCTCACGCGATTGGTCCACGGAACTCCTCAACGAAACGGCACGCGACACTCTCCGTGGAGAAATCCCGAACTGCTAGTTCGCGGGCAGCGGCGCCCATTCTCTTCAATCTCGTGAGATCTCTACCCAATTCCACGATAGCTTCTGCCAAGGCGGCTGGGTCGTCGTGTGGAACAAGGACCCCGGCCTTGCCGTCTGAGAACGTGGCTGCGTGGTGAGTCATGGCGGTTGTAATTACTGCCAGGCCGGATGCCATCGCCTCCAGAGGGACGAAGAACAATAGGTCACCAGAGCTTGGGGCTGCACAAATGTCACACGAGGCCATCAAGTTCGCGAGATCCCTTCTGGGTAGGTATCCGCCGATGATTGTCACTCTGTCACCCAGGTGGAGTTTATCCACAAGGCGCGGCAGCTCCTCGACACCCTGCCCCGAAGCCTTAAGCACGAAGCTCCCAGCATATCCTTTGTTGACGGCGATTTTGATGGATTCCAGATATGTCTCGATTCCCTTCCTCCTGTCGATTCGGGCTACCATGATAGTTCTTGGACGAGGCGGCAATCCCAAACCGGTTTTCTCGAAGTAGTCAGAGGAATGATGGGGAGTGAAGGTTCTGCAGTCGACACAGTTTGGGATCACGCGCGATATCTTGCCCTTGGGGACTCCTTCGGAAATCAGGAATTGCATTGCTCTCTCGGATCGCGGGACGATCTTCTCGATCCTGTTGAACTTGCCGATCCTGAGGAGCGAGAAAACGAACTTGGAGAGGAGACGTGCGGGAAATCTTGGGTGGGAGGAGAGTTCCTGCCAGACGAAGGTTCGCGTCTCGCCTTGCGCCATCGCAAGGGCTACGAGAGTGGAAGGCTGAATGAGTTCGCTTGCCAGAATTGCATCATATTTCTTCTTGCTTAGTTGTGTGGCAACAGAGGGGGCAAGAGGGTAGAAAGAGGGAGGGAAAATCCATCTCACGGTCTCCTTCACATACGTGAGGGACGCGCGCCTCTCCGTCGCTTGCTCTGTCTCTCGCACAACATCGAACATGGAACCCACGAAAACGTCCACTTCGTGTCCCATCCTAGCCAGCTCGTCTCCGAGGAGGACCGCCATTGGGGAGTCTGCCCGCACACCCTTCGTGGGCAGGCTACGGTCGAGCTGCGGGACAAAATGGTTCGATCTCACGGTTCTCACGAGCAGATTGACAATTGCGATTCTCATGGTTGCATCTGTTCCGTATCTCACTCCCCAAATTGGTGTGACCAATATCAATGCTTCCGTGGTGTGGAACATATGTTCCATGCTCTTGCGTGAACGACCTGCAGCCACCCTTGGATAGGTACATGTGGTTGAAGTCACATCTGTGATCAAGCGCATAAGTACGGACCGAGAGTTCAAGATTCATTTTCGTCGCACTGTTAGGATGGAGCTGGTATGGCTCTCCCTTCATGGAACCGCTAAATACTCCTAGGCGAATGCGTTTGGCATGTCTGTGGCGCTTCCTCGTGACACTGTCGAATGGTACAAGGATAGGGAGACGGGCGTAGACCTTGCCTATCTTTTTCATCTAGTTGCGAGGAGATTCGAAGGAAAGAGAGTCCTCGACTTGGGCTGCGCTGGAGGCGACTATCTCGCGCTCTTTCCCAAGGGATCCGTCGGCCTTGAAGCATCCGCCCCGAGCCTTGAAGCCTGCCGCACGAAGGGCCTGGACGCGAGATACGGGGACCTGAACCGCCCGCTGGAGTTCAATGATTGCGAGTTCGATGTCGTGTTTTGTTCGCACGTGCTTGAGCACGTCGATTCGCCCGTCAATCTTCTGAGGGAGGCGTGGAGAGTGCTGAGACCGGATGGCCTGGTGCTGATTGCTGTCCCGAATGAGGACTCGTTGGCCAACAGGATAGGACACGACCCCTACTTCGGAGGACATTTTGAGCACCTGTACAGCTTCTCAAAAGACAATCTCCTGGCTCTGTTCTCACGAACAGGGTTCGAGGTCGAGACTGTCTTACATGGAGTGTACTCAATGAACCGGCTCTTTGAGTCGTCGCCTGCACTGGCGAAGGCGCTTCAGAACGCATACCAGCTGGTCGGTCACAGGTTTTTTCCCTATCTGACAAGCCAGTACTGGGTTATCGGGAGGAAGTCAGGAGTTGCGGCGGCATCGAACACCTGAACGATTCGGCATATTCTAGGATTCGCAGATCGAAAGGAAACTTGAATCCTCAAAGCACGAGGTCCACGGAGATCACGAGCGCACACATGGCTATCTCAATTCCCCATATCAGGGCGACGAGCTCCTGCTCTTTGATCTTTAGGTGTTTCATGAATATGTGAGTCAGCGATTCGATTTTCCCGTGGTACTCCAGATACCCATTGCCCGCCTCGGAGCAGTAGTTCTCGGCCTGGAAGTGGCCCCTCATCTTCAGGAAGAACTCAATGATCATCGGGATGAATATGAAGGTCGTCTGAACCTGCAGGTTCGAGAGTATCCCCGAAATGGCAAGAGTTGCACCCGTGAACAACATCATCGTGTCTCCGGGGAATATCTGCGCCGGGTACTTGTTGAACCACAGGAACGCAATCAGAGAACCGAGGAGCGGAACCAGGAGATACACCCCGTCCATCCGGTCGTGGATCACGCCGAGAACTATCAGCGCAAGACTCATGATTATGCCCAAGCCTGCTCCTAGACCGTTGAACCCTTCCAGCATGTTCGCAGCGTTGGCCGCGCAGGTGACCGCGAATGCTGCGACCAGGAGCATCCAAGGGCCGAAACTGATTTCGATGACATGTGGAATCACGACATGTTGGTCGACGGCTGCGGCGAATGGAAGTGCGATCACAAAAGGGAGAAATGCTTTGTGTCTTTGCCTCAGATTGAAGAGATCGTCCATCATCCCGACGAAGGCTGCTCCGAGGGCAGCAGAAAGCGACACGTTGAGCAGATCGAGGTTCGTGATGCCATTCAACGCAACTAGGACGCTCACACCAGCGAAGAACCCCACGACAACGGCGACTCCGCCCATCTCAGCTATGTCGGGCTGCGAAGGCTTGTTTAGATCTTTGCCAACCACCCCTCTAGCTTTCAGTCGAGGTATGAGCCACGGGATGACTACGAACGTCATCCCCAAAGCCACGAAGAAACCTGCTACGAACTCGATGCCGTTGCTCGCGATGAGTCCCCCGGCGGGGCATCGAGGAGTGTTATTATTAGCTTTGCAGGGGGTACGTTCACTTGTGTACAATGCACGATGCTGGAATCTCGAATGTCGCCCAAACCGCCTTCGAGTCGGTCTATTCACTGCTCAATCGCTGCTTTGCCATTCTCCAAGAAGACCCTCGCCGTCGCGTGCCCTGCGAGTTCCTTGTCATGAGTTGCGAGGACAATTGTCGTGCCGAAGTCCTCCCGAACGAGACCGAACATCTTCATGACGTTTGCGGTGTTCTCCGCATCCAGATTCCCCGTCGGCTCATCGGCAAGAATCATCTTCGGCTCGTTCACGAGTGCCCTCGCTATAGCAACTCTTTGTGCCTCCCCCCCGCTGATCTTGTTTGCGGTCTCGTTCGCGAGAGGCTTGATGTCGAACTTCTCCATCATCGAGTCTATTCGTCCACAGTCCTCCTTTCCGGAGAACCTCAACGGAAGAGCGATGTTCTCTCTCACGGTCAAGTCCATGAGCAGGTTGAAATCCTGGAATACGAACCCTATCTTCTCGAGTCTTATCTTCGCGAGTTCGTCCTCAGAGAGAGCAGATAGGCTCTCGCCGTCTATGACCACTGATCCTGAAGTCGGTCTGTCCAGACCGCCCAGTATGTTGAGCAAGGTCGTCTTTCCGCAGCCAGACTTGCCATAGATCATGACGAACTCGCCCTCGTCCACCGAAAACGAGACTCCGTCGAGCACGGCCTTCCTCCCGTTGTACTTCTTGACGAGGTCCTTGACTTCTATGACATGTTCTGCCATTGTGTTGAACCCAACCGAGTGGAATGCTATTAATCGTTTTCGTTACGGATTGTGCGATGCGAAGTCTTTTTCCTCGGGCGCGACATAGCCTGGCAGGAGCACAATGGTTATGGAGCTCGGGTACATGGTCAGTCTGAAGGATATCACGACCATCTCTGTCCCGGGAGGGGATTTCACCGAACTCCTGCTTTTCGACGGAGACGAAGAGAGGGTCGTTCCAGACCTTGCAGAAGAAGTGCTTCGCCAGGACGAACCTTCGGTCAGGTTCGTCCATGTGCCGGAGTTCATCACTCACAAAGGCCGCCTTGTGCTTCTCGATCTCTCTGCTGAGGATGAGGATTTGAGGAATAGGAGCATGGAGATCGTCAGATTCGCCAGGGATTTGGCAACCTCTCTAGGGAACCTCCAGGTTGTCATCCATCCGGGCGGGATCCGCAATCGAATCTTCGACCGCGAGAAGTCGTTGTCCTCCTTGGAAAAGTCCCTTTCGGAACTCGGTCCCTCAAGACTGTTGCTTGAGAACATGCCGTGGTTCTATTGGCACAGGAAATCCGAGCGGATGGTTTCCAACATATGCGTTTCCATAGACGACATGAAGCGATTCGAACGGATGGTCGAAGGGTTCACGCTCGATGTGTGCCACGGATATCTCTCCAGGCCTAGCGGAGATCCCTCATACTGCTCTGAATTCTTGTCTGCGTTTGGAACTAAGACACATCATCTTCACGTCTCGGACGCGAAGGCACCCGACAGTGAAGGCCTAGAGATCGGCGAAGGCGAGATCGACTTCTCGTTCCTTCGCGATGTGAAAATGCCCGTTCTCGTTGAGATATGGAAAGGCCATGAACAGAACGGACGAGGATTCAAGGAGGGCATCGAACGACTGCGAGCTCTTGGGAGTAGACGCTGACTAGAGCTGGATCGGCCACTCCTGCGTCGTTCCTGCCTTCCGCGCCATATTGGCAAAATCGATCATGATCCCGTTGATCGAGAAGTCGCCTAGATAGCACTGGTACTGTTCGGAGATGTCCCAGCCGCCAACATAGATCGAGACACTGATCACGCTCCTGTCCCCGATCATCGTCATCCACATTGTCAGCGGTGCGAGCATTGATTCAGTTGGCACTGGCGCGCGGACCCATTTGCCGTTCAAGACTGTATCTCGCGTCTCCCACGTAAGAGTCTGGGGTTTCCAGATTCCGTTCGTGTAAGAGCTCTCTGGATGGCACACAAGGTTCTTGCCCTCCGGCAGTTTCAGCACTACATAGGGCTCCAGCTGAGCGTCTGCTGCCAGGATGATGTACTCGGAGAAGGAGATGGACTCGAGGTCTGAAATCTTGCCCTTGAATGGCACTTTGATGCAGACCCAATCATTCATGGATGACACGCCGAGCATGATCACATTCGATTTTCCATCCATGAATCCTACGTACTTCGCGACTGAGTTCTGCGAACCGACGTGGATGACCGCCTGCGGGACAGCCATCGCGCTTGATGTCAGTGTGAGCACAATAAATACGATGCCAACGAGGCTGGCGTAGGTCTTCCAAGCCCGCCTCGAATTCCTCTTCGAAGCTATCTTCGTTGCCAGTCTGCTCTCGAACCCCATGGCCTTCCTCCTTGGGCCAGTTTGGCCGGAAGTTTACGCGCTATTCCGCGACATCATGCTTTCGAAACGATATATAGTCTTCCTGGCCTTTGATGCGGAAGCGTCCGACCGGTTCGTCCGACGCCGAAAGCCACAAAAGCTCACGCAGTCTTTCGGTCACGGAGGGGGATCTTCGCGTCGCTTTCGGGTATCATGGAATCTTCGGTGCGCTTCTCAGCACACAATCATTGTCCTTTCATCTTCGTTCATAGTCTTCCTAGGCGTCGGAAAGATCCCGGGGTGATAGTAACCTGATTGAAGGCAGCGGCTGCTACAGGAGACCACCGAGCACCTCTTTGAAGGTTGGAGGGCAGGAAGTCGGAATCTCCGGCCTGCCCGATGTGATCGAGAAAGGCCTTCGGCACATCGACGACTCGGACGACAAGCAGAAAGAGGTGCTCCTGGCCGAGTTCAAGGCCAAGAACTACGTTCCTGACTCGGTCCAAGGAGAGTACATGCGCGCCGTGTGGGCCGAGTACAAGAAATTCAGGCAGCACAGAAGGGAGGAGCGCGAGGAGAGCTACATGGGGATTCCGCGAGAGGAGATACTATGGTTCCCCAAGGTGGACCCGGGCAAGTGCTCGGGCTGCACTTCATGCGTCGAGTTCTGCGCGCAGGGTGTCTTCTTCTTCGCAGAGAGCAAGTCGCATGTGGTAAGGCCGCTCAACTGCATTGTC
>Ga0315291_10002821_pt1 | contig 22597 bp, 19 predicted proteins | sample YL17G12_20_MG_FD_203070 | JGI IMG/M metagenome (GOLD analysis project Ga0315291, IMG submission 203070) | Sediment microbial communities from Yellowstone Lake, YNP, Wyoming, USA - YL17G12_20 | ecosystem: Environmental > Aquatic > Freshwater > Lake > Sediment | place: USA: Wyoming | collected... | reverse complement strand
GCAGCGGAAGAAGAGCAGACGGCTTTCTCCGTCATCCTGAAGGAATTTGGCGCCAACAAGATCAACGTGATCAAGGCCGTTCGAGAGGTAACCACGCTGGGGCTGAAAGAGGCCAAGGAACTGGTAGAGGCGGCACCGAAGGCGGTCAAGGAAGGCGTCTCCAAGGAAGAAGCCACCAGCGTCATGGCGAAGCTGACGGCAGCGGGCGCCATAGCCGAGATCAAGTAACCCGGGATACCCGCTGGTTTATCGAACACTCAAGCGGAGCCTTTTCCGAAAGGAAGGCTCCGCTATGCATTGCCATAGCGGCTCTGCTGACGGGGTTCTCCTGCCGGGGCGAGGCGGCTACTTGGAGCGATAGTCCAGGATGACTACCCTGGTCTCCGGAGGGACATTCGACTTGGTCACGGTTAGCTTTGGCTGGGGAACAACCTCCCTCAACCCCATCCCCGTGGTGAACTTTTCAAGAGGCTCCAGCCAGTTGGTGACGTCGGTCTGGTAGTGCATTGGGATCACGATCTTGGGGTTGAGGAGCCTGACGATCTCGGCGGCTGTCTTGGCATCGATGGTGGAGACACCGCCCACCGGTGCGAAGAGGACATCGATCCCGCTCAATTCCTCGATCTGCTTCGGAGATGGGGTATGGCCCAAGTCGCCAAGGTGACATAATCTGAGGTCTTCCATCTCCATCAGGTAGACAATGTTTCTTCCCCGGTTGGCCCCCTGTGCGGCGTCGTGGAAAGTGGGAAACCCGATGATGAAGACGTTCTTTATCTCATATTCACCGGGGCGGTTGACCAGTCTGGGATTGCCATCCACGCCGGCGGTATTACTGTGGCCAGGGTGGGCGTGGCTGACGGCCACGATGTTGGCTGTCGACTTGGGCCATGAGTAGCCCAAGGTGGCATCGTAGGGGTCGGTGACGAGGCTGGCCTCTTTGCCCTTGATGCGGAAGCACGAGTGTCCCAGCCAGGTGATGTCCATTATGGCCTGTCTTCCGGATGTGACTCTTTGGGCAGGATGGCGGTAGCGGCGCCGGCAACGAGAGTGGCCTTCAGAATGTCACCAATCACAAAGGGCAGGACCCCCATGATCATGGTGTCATTGAACCCTTTGTGTAAATTCAGGGAAAGGTAGAAGGCACCCATTGCCAGGATGATGAACATGCCGGTCAACATGAGCCAGAGTTGCCCCCAGAAGCCGCGCAGAGAGAGATGCTTCTCAGTCAGCCGGCCGATGAGAAGGGCCACCACAAGGAACCCGACCAGGTATCCCAGTGTGGGGGAATGGATAAGGTACTGCATTCCGCCGTGACCGTCCTGGAACCAGGGCATGCCGCAGGCGCCAATGCCGATGTAGAGGAGCATACTCAAAGCGCCGAACCACGGTCCCAGCATGACGCCGCTGGCCAAGACTCCAATGTTCTGGCCGGTGATGGGCACGGGGGTGAAACCAAGGGGTATCCTGGCCTGGGCCAGCAGGCCGGTGACGCAGGCCATGCCCAGCGCCAGAGCGACCTTCTTGGTTACACTCAGCTCATCGCGCCAGGTGAAGGCGTCGATTCTCCAAGTCCGGTATCTGTCTACATAAGTGCGGATTGCCATGGTACCTCCTCGTGGATAATGGGAAAAGTATATGGGAAGCGGCCCTGTGAGTCAAACGTGCTCAAGGAGTGAAACCGGCTCTCGATCACAGCATTCTTTCTAGGGGTGGGGGGCACGAGCCAACATTCATCAGGTTGATAGGGCAATCGGGCACCCGTCAAGCATAGTATTATGGGGGCTAGTCCCATTTGAAGAACCGTATTGTGAGGGCGAGGCAGGCGACCGCCCATGCCGCCAAGACGGCAATATCCGTGGTCATGGAGTGCAACGGAGCGCCGGATACCATTATCTGCCGCAGAGCGTCGTTGACGTAGGTCAGCGGAAGAATCTTGATCAGTGGTTCGATGAAGGCGGGCATACTGGCGATGCTGAAGAAGGTGCCGGAGAGGATCATCATCGGCAGGTTGACAATCTGGACCACGGGAATTGCCGATTCCTGCGTTTTAACCAGCGCCGCGATTAGATAGCCGAGACTGACGAAGACGAGCGATCCAAGGAGAATGATGCCACATAGACTCAGCCAGTTGCCGATCATCTGCACGTCAAAGACAAGGCGGCCCACCAGGATGATCAGCGCGGCGGAAGCCAGGATGACGATCATGCGGAACAGCAAATCCCCCAGGACCAGCGTCGATCGGCGAAGGGGGGTCGATCCCAGTCGCTTGATGATGTGGGCCTGCCGCTGCTGGATGATGGGCAGTCCTCCCTGGACGCCGATGAACATCAGTGTCATGCCAAGTATGCCGGGCAGCAGGAAGTCGATATACCGCAGTGCGTGGGACTGGACGCTCTGCTGGTTCATGCCAATCGGTGGCGTATACTCGCCTATCCGCTCGTCGATGGCATTGATCACCTGTGAGAGAGCGGGGATGAGCATCTGCTGGTTGACTGTCTGACTGGCATCGTAGTAGACCTGGACGTTGTCGCTCGCGCCGAGTGCCACAAGCGTGTCCATGCCGGCGGGGATCTCTATCACGGCATCCAGGTCGCCCTTCTCGAGCTTCGCTCGCAGATCCTCCGGGTCGCCGATCTCGGTCTTGAACATCTTCACATCGCCTTCGAGGATGACGCTGTTCAGTCCGATGGTGATGTACGCAGTGATCTGAGGCGAACCCTGGTCGGCCAGCCCGACCTTGAAGGTCTGGGTGCCCATGTTCTGAAAGGCCCAGCCGAAGAGCAGGATGAAGATGATGGGGAAGATGAAGCTGAAGAAGAGGGCCGCCCGGTCCCTGATGAACTGCTTATACCGGGCCACAAAGACGGCGCTAAAGGCTTTCAATCTCTTATCCTCTTACCGGTCAATTTGAGAAAGACATCCTCCAGCGTGGCTTGCCGTACTGAGATCTCAGATAGTTCGGTTGATCTCTGCGAGGCCATAGCCAGCAGTCCGGAGATTGCCGAGGGGATGCTGCTGGTGTAGACAATGATGTCGTCCCCCTCGCGGACTACCTTGGAGACGTCTGGCAGGCTGGTCAGAGCCTGGTCACCGGGGTAGTCCTTCATCTTGAACTGGATGGCGCTCTCCTTGATGTTGGACTCGATCAGTCGCTGGGGGCTGTCCAGGGCGATTATCTGCCCGTAGTCCATGATGGCGATGCGGTCGCAGAGCCGCTGCGCTTCCTCCATGTAGTGCGTGGTCAGCACCACCGTCTTCCCGGCGCGCTGGAAAGTCTCGATCACTTCCCACATGGCCCGGCGTGCCTGAGGGTCCAATCCCGTGGTGGGCTCGTCCAGGAAGATTATCTCCGGGTCGTTGACGAAGGCCAGAGCCACTGAGAGACGCTGCTGCTGGCCTCCCGAAAGGTTCCGGAAGAGAACGTCTCTGCTTTCCTGTAAGGCGGCCAGTTCGATGATCCGCGTTGTCGGGACTGACTTCTTGTACAGGCTGCGGAAGAAGTTGATGATTTCTCGCACTTTGAGACCGGGGAAGAGGGCCGGACTTTGTGATTGGACCCCGATGCGCTCCTTCACCGCTCTGGTGTCTTTGGAGACATCCATGCCCAGCACGGTGGCCGAACCGCTGTCAGCCGTGCGCAGCCCCTCCATTATCTCGACGGCGGTAGTCTTCCCGGCGCCATTGGGGCCGAGCATGCCAAAGACCTCGCCCTGAGCTACTTCAAAGCTGATCTGGTTTACGGCCTTGACGCTGCCATATGTCTTGACGAGGTTGGTGACCCCGATTACTTTGCTAGACGAGACGTCCATTCTTGGCAAACGGTCTGTCTGTGTTCAAGTCCTCACCGGACGGGTGAAGTCCGCCACACAGCCCGTTGGGCTATAGTGTACTACAAAAATCTCGGCGAGAGTAATCGCGTTGGGGAGTGCGGCGCACGGGCCAAGCTTTGCTTCTCCCGTACTGTCCGATCGTGCCCACGACACTCGGACGAAAGGGTGCTCTTGTGGTATAGTGCGTGTGTACAGCAAATTGTGGGAGTTCAACAAGGAAGAAAGGGGAGCAAACGGTGAGGATGTTCTCGGGATTCCAGGGGAGCCTGTTTTCCAGTTCCATGACTCTTCTTGCCCTCTTTCTCGCGGGACCTGACTATCATGGAGCTAGGTGGCTTGCGTTGACTCTTGCGGCAACGTTTCTTGGGTTAGCCGTGCTTGCTGGTTTGGGGAAATTGCGGCAGGACTGGACAGCGCTGGATAGCATATCTACCCTTCTCAGCCTAGTAGCCTTGGGAGTCATATTGTTTTCTAAGGGCAGGAGTTGGTCGTGGCTTGGATTCTTGGTCGTCGCTCTCGTTTACTCCGTCGTGATCCTTATGAGTGCTCGTGGCGGCAACGTGAAGGGTGGGGCTGAGGGGAAGAGATGATCTGTTTCCAGGGAAAACTCTGTCAGCGATGGCATCAAGTCGACGATTCTGACATCTATCTGATTAGCTGACTGGTGGCTAAGCTAACACGAGTGAGAGGGTACAAATAGAGTGTCTGAGTATCTTTGCGAGAACTGCCTGAATGGAAAGAAAAGAAAGGATACTGCTGGGACAAGAGATATCCCAGAGCTAAAGAGTGTTCCGACTTTGTTAGCAGAGACACGCGATTCCTTAAGACCGAGGGACAAGAAGCTGGCTTGAATGCTAAACACCACGTGACCACTGCATCTGAGATGAGGGCAAGAGGAGAAATAGACCCATATGACGAGAAGGCTCCTCGTCCGTATTTCTGGAGTGAGTTGGATGAGCACTTTTCCGGTGAAGGACACAAAGAGCGAGAGCGTGAGGCAAGAAGGAAGAGACAATGGCTGTCTGCTCTCGTTGTTGGTGTTCTGATTCTGGCTGTGGTGATGGTTTTGTTGCTGAGGTCAAAACTGTGACAATGGGTAGCACGACGAAGCTTGGCCATGAGCATTCCGGCTAGGCGTTCTCATCGCTCCAGGCAGTCTGGCCGATGAGCGGCACCCATCGGCATGCCCCCAGGTCCTGGATGGCCGTATCGTGTTCCTTCTTGGTAACCTTCAGGAGGTTCTGTTCGTGGCGTGTGCCGACGGGAATGATGAGTCGGCCGCCCACAGCAAGCTGGTCCAGCAGATCCTTGGGAACTGTGGGGGCGCCGGCGCTGACCACTATGGCATTGTACGGGGCCTTGTGCTGCCAGCCCAGCTTGGCTTCGGCCAGGTGAACCTCAACGTTGGCATACCCGAGCTTCTGGAGGGTTTCCGCTGCCTTCTGGGCTAACTCGGGGTGACGCTCCACGGTGACCACCCATTTGGCCAATTCGGCCAGAACGGCCGCCTGGTAGCCGCTGCCCGTGCCCACCTCCAGGAGATTCTCATCGCCCTCAAGCTCGAGTGCCTCGGTCATCATGGCCACGATGAGGGGCTGGGAGATGGTCTGCCCCTGGCCGATGGGGAGGGGGCGGTCTTCGTACGCCGCGTGCCAGTAGCCGCTGGGGACAAACATCTCTCTGGGCACGCGGGTCATGGCGGCGAGCACCCGCTCGTCCTTGATCTCGTGGCGAAGGTAGCCCACGAGCTGAGAGCGCGCTGAGGAGAAATCGGTGACCAAGGCGTCTTCCTCCGGTTCTGGCTAGATTCTAGTTCAAGTGGGGGATTCAGTCCAGAGAGTCTTTTCAACCCCCTGGGATCCCCCAGTCATCCGGAGCCATGAGCTGATAGCTGACAGCTCGCAGCTTGGGGACACCACAGACCACGGCAAGACTCTCGCCTGAATGTCTTCTTGCCGTGCGCGGGGATTGAGCTTCTGCTTCCCATGCACTATAATCCCATCACTGGCCGCGCTGCGGGCGCAACGCGGTGGCCCGTGCTCACGGGAGAGGCAAGAGAGTCTACCGAGTAAGCCAAGGAGGTAGAAGCTTGAACAAGAAGACGATAAGAGATGTCAGCGTCGCCGGAAAGAGGGTGCTGGTCAGGGTGGATTTCAATGTTCCTCTGGACAAGAAGACGGGAGAAATTACCGACGACACGCGCATCAAGGCTGCCTTGTCCACGATAAAACATCTGATCGGGCACAGGGCCAGGGTCATCCTTTGCTCGCATCTGGGCCGGCCCAAGGGGGTGACGCCCGAGCTGAGCCTGAAGCCGGTGGCGCAGCGGCTGGCGAAGCTCCTGGGCCAGCCTGTGCAGACCGCCGAGGACTGTGTAGGCCCTAAAGCAGAGACTGCGGCAGCAGCGCTGAAGGATGGCGAAGTCCTGCTCCTGGAGAACCTCCGTTTCCACGACGAGGAGGAGAAGAACGACCCGGCTTTTGCCAAATCGCTGGCCTCGCTGGCGGATGTCTACGTCAACGATGCCTTCGGCACGGCGCACCGGGCCCACGCGTCGACCGCCGGCGTTACCAAGTACCTGCCTTCTGTGGCCGGATTCCTGATGGAGAAGGAGCTGGAGTTCCTGGGCAAAGCGCTGGCCGATCCCAAGCGCCCTTTCACCATGATCGTCGGTGGAGCCAAGGTGAGCGACAAAATCACCATGCTGGAGAACATCCTGCCGAAGGTGGACGCACTGGTCATCGGAGGCGGCATGGCGAATACCTTTCTCAAGGCTCAGGGGTATGATGTAGGCAAGTCCAAGGTGGAAGACGAACAACTGGAATTCGCCAGGGGCCTGGTATCTACGGCCAAAGAGAGGGGTGTTCATCTGCTGTTGCCCACTGATGCGGTGGTGGCGGAGAGATTCGAGGCCGAATCCCCCAGCCAGACGGTTCCGGTGGAGAAGGTGCCCAAGGACTGGCAGATGCTGGATATCGGCCCGGAAACGGTGAAGCGCTTCAGTGAGGAGATCAAGAAGTCCCATACCGTTGTGTGGAATGGGCCGGTGGGTGTGTTCGAATTCCCCGCCTTCGCCAAAGGCACCCAGAGCATCGCCGCACTTCTGGCTAAACTCGGTGCCACTACAATAATTGGAGGAGGAGACACCGCAGCCGCCGTGGAGCAACAGGGCCTGACCGACAAGATGACCCACGTGTCTACTGGAGGCGGGGCATCCCTGGAGTTCCTGGAAGGCAAGACCCTGCCGGGTGTGGCGGCTCTCCTGGATAGGTAAGCTATGGATAGAATGTCGCAGATCAGTCAACTGGCGGTAGCATCTCCGGGCAAGATTGTGCTCATCGTGATGGATGGGCTGGGCGGGCTGCCCCATCCGGAGACGGGCAAGACCGAGTTGGAGACAGCCAAGACGCCCCATCTGGACAGGCTGGCCAAGGAGGGCATTTGCGGAATGTCCGAACCGCTGGGCCCCGGGCTGACTCCCGGCAGTGGCCCCGGTCATCTGGGCCTCTTTGGCTATGATCCATTCGCGTTCGTGATCGGCCGGGGCATTCTGGAGGCCCTGGGCATCGACTTCCCTTTGGAGAAAGGCGACATAGCGGCCCGGGGGAACTTCTGTACGGTCGATAATAAGGGAGTCATCACAGACCGGCGGGCGGGTCGAATATCGACGGAAGTCTGTACCAAGCTGTGCGAAGAGTTGGGCGGGATCAACTTCCCAGGTGTGAAGGCCCTGGTAGCGCCGGTGGAGGGGCACCGGTTCCTGCTGGTTCTGCGGGGAGCCAGCCTCAATCCGGATCTGGCTGATTCTGACCCGCAGCAGGTGGGGGTGGTGCCGAAGGAGGTCGCGGCGCTGAGTCGAGAGGCGGAGGCCACGGCGGCTGTGGTCAATAGCTGGATCGGCAAGGCACGGGGCGTCTTGGCTGATCACCATCCGGCCAACATGGTCGTGTTGCGCGGGTTTGCCCGGCTGCCTCATCTCCCATCGATGGCCGAGTCATACAAACTGAACCCGGTGGCCATCGCCACGTACCCCATGTACCGGGGGCTGGCCCGGCTGGTGGGTATGAAGGTGGTGGACTGCGGGCGGTCGGTCGAGGATCAGTTTGCCGCCCTGGCCAAACATTACGCGGAGCATGACTTTTTCTTCCTTCACATCAAGAAGACGGACACGGCCGGTGAAGATGGTGACTTTCAACGGAAGGTGAAGGCGATTGAAGAGGTGGACAAGGCCATGCCAATCGTGGCGGATCTGAAGCCGGACGTTATCATGGTGACTGGCGATCATTCCACTCCGGCGGTGATGAAGGCCCATAGCTGGCACCCGGTTCCCTTCCTGCTGCACTCGCCACTCTGCCGGCCCGACGACGTGACGGAGTTCTCGGAGCGCGCGTGCTCCAAAGGCGCGCTGGGGCGCTTCCCGGCCCTGGACATCATGCCGCTGGCACTGGCCCATGCTCAGAAGCTGGCCAAATTCGGTGCCTGACGGGAGGAGACAAATGCGCTTACCGATAATTGCCGGAAACTGGAAGATGAACACGACTGTCGATGAGGCGGTGGCGCTGGTTCGCGACATGCTGGGCAGTCTGGAGGACATTAGTGGAGTGGAGAAGGTTGTCTGCCCGCCTTTCGTTTCCCTGGCCGAGGTGAAGCCGGTGCTGGACAAATCCTCGGTGAAACTGGGGGCTCAGAACCTGTACTTCGAAGAGAAGGGGGCTTTCACCGGCGAGGTGTCTCCCGCCATGTTAGCCCACATGTGCGAGTATGTGATCGTAGGCCACTCCGAGAGGCGGCAGCACTTTGGGGAGACCGACGAAATCGTCAACCGGAAGGTCAAAGCGGCTCTGAAGTTCAACCTGAAACCCATTATGTGCGTGGGGGAGACCCTGGCGGAGAACGAGGCGAAGAAGACCGAAGAGGTGGTCACCCGGCAGGTCAAGAAGGGTCTGGCAGGGGTTGACAAGGCTGATGGCCTGGTCATTGCCTACGAGCCGATTTGGGCTATCGGCACCGGAAAGGCGGCCACGGGCAAGCAGGCCAATGCCACCATCGGGCTTATTCGGCGAACGGTGCGGGAGCTGTATGGTGAAGACGTGGCCGATGGCCTGCGCATCCAGTACGGAGGCAGCGTGACCGGAGCCAACGTTGTGGAATTCATGTCGCAGCCGGAGATCGATGGTGCTTTGGTGGGAGGGGCCAGCCTGAAGGCCGGAGACTTCGTCAGCATAGTAGAGCAGACCGCCAAGACGAAGCGCGGATGAGCGTCGTTGTGGCCGTCGTGGGGCCGACCGCCGTTGGCAAGAGCAAGCTGGGCCTTCTTCTGTCCCGGACCTTTAACGGCGAAATCGTTGGTGCCGACAGCCGTCAGGTGTACCGGTACATGGATATTGGCACGGCCAAACCGACGGCTGAGGAGCGCTCTGCGGTTCCGCACCATCTCATTGATGTGGTGGACCCCGACGGGAGCTTCAGCGTCGCCCTCTATCAGTCCCTCGCCTTGAAAGCCATTGACCAAGTCATGCAGCGCGGCAGGGTTCCGGTTCTGGTGGGTGGGAGTGGACTGTACGTCTGGTCGCTGGTGGAGGGGTGGGAGATACCCCGCGTTGAACCCGATGCCGGGTTTCGGAAACGTCTGGAAGAGAGGGCGACTGTTGAAGGCGCAGAATCGTTGTACCGGGAACTGGAGAAGATAGACTCGAAGACAGCCGCGCCGATTGACCCCCGCAATGTCCGCCGCGTGATCCGGGCCCTGGAGATTCAACACACTGGCGGCGCACCTGGTGTGCCATCGCGTCGCAAGAAGCAGCCTCCTTTTGAGACACTTATCGTGGGATTGACCGCCGAGAGGCGCAGACTGTACCAGATGATTGACCGGCGCGTCGATCGAATGGTGGAGGAGGGTCTGGTTGAGGAGGTCAAGGGACTGCTGGGCAGAGGCTATGGCCCCGATCTCCAATCGATGTCCAGTGTCGGCTATAGGGAGATATGTGAGTTCATCAGTGGTAGAATGGATTTGACCACCACTATGCAGAGGATCAAGTTCGAGACACACCGTTTTGCCCGTCACCAGTACGCCTGGTTCCGCTTGAAGGACCCGCGTATCCATTGGCTCGACGTCGATGATCAGTTTGAGGACAAAGTGCTGGAGACGGTTGGGAAGGCGCTGAAGTAGATGAGAGGGAAGTCAGCTATTCTGGCGCTGCTGCTGCTCGTGTCGATTATCTTCGTGCCGTGCGCCCGGAATGATACGCCGACGGAGAAGGAGACCATCGAGCTTGATGGATTCAGCCTCACCATGAGTGATCCCAAAGTCGATTTCCCGAACTCGATTGAGTTCAATATCGAGGCGGAGAGCGATGCCGAGATTACCGACATCACCCTGCAGTACCGGATGGACAAGGTAGGCCTCTTGCCGGTCACCAGTGTGGTGTTTCCGGCGTTCGAGGCCGGGGAGAAGACGAGCGCAGAGTGGAAGTGGGACATGACGCAGACCGGTGGCCTCCCTCCGGGCGCTGATCTGACGTACTGGTGGTCATTAGAGGATGCCTCCGGCCACAAGACCGATACTCCGTTCGAGACGTTGAGCTTCGATGATGGGCGACATGAATGGAAGGAGGCCCAGAGCACCAGCTTCAACCTGTACTGGTATAAGGGTGACAGCCGGTTCGCTCAGCAACTGGTAGCGACGGGAGAAGACGCCTTGAGCCTGCTGGAGGACGACATCGGTGCCAAGCCCGAGCGGACCATCGAGGTCTATGTTTACGGCAGCACAAAGGCCCTTCAGGGCTCTTTGATCTTTCCACAGGAGTGGACAGGCGGGCTGGCCTACACGGAGTACGGGATTGTGGCTCTTGGAGTTTCCACGGAACAGCTTGGCTGGGGCGAGGGGGCCATGGCCCATGAGATGGCACACCTGGTGGTGCATCAGGTGACCATGAACGGCTATGGCATCGTACTGCCGTCATGGCTGGATGAAGGCCTGGCCATGTATGCCGAGGGTGAACTGTCATCTGACTTGGCCTCGGCGCTGAGTTCTGCAGCAAAGCTGGGCCGGCTCGACTCTGTCCAGAGCTTGTCCAGTTCGTTCCCGGCCCAGACGGCTGCGGCGACTTTGGCCTACGCTGAAAGCTACAGCCTGGTGGAATACCTGCTGGACCATAAGGGGGGCAGGGAGAACATGCTCTATCTTCTGGGGGCGATTAGGGCCGGCAGCGGATATGAGGAGGCCCTCCAGGCGGTGTATGGCTTGAGCATCGACCAGCTTGATTCCCAGTGGAGGCAGCATTTGATGGCGGGGGGCGCCTAGCCGATGAACGGGTCAAGGATGACCATACGGAATTGGCTGTCGCCGGCGCTTATCCTCTTGGCGCTGCTCTGTTTGGGTGCCAACTGCCTGACGCGGACATCAACGCCTTCGATTTCCGTGCCGGACCAAGACACGCTGATCCTGCGGGATTCCGACCCGTCCACCCTGGACCCGGCCCTGGCGCGGGAGACGGGTTCCGTGGGCTACATCATGCAGATCTTCAGCGGCCTGGTGGCCTTCGACGAGAACATGAACCTGGTCCCGGACATCGCCGGAAGCTGGGAGACAGACAACACGAAAACGGTGTACACCTTTCACCTCCGTGAAGGCGTGACGTTCCATGACGAAAGGCCGGTCACCGCCGCGGACTTCAAGTACTCCTGGGAGAGAGCCTGTGACCCCGCGACCGGCTCCCAGACGGCAGGGACGTATCTGAACGACATCGTCGGCGCTACGGAAATGCTGGCGGGCAATGCTGAGGAGATGACCAGCGTTCAGGTTGTTGATGACCACACGCTGCAGGTTACCATCGACCAGCCGAGGGCCTACTTCCTGTCGAAGCTGGCGCAGCCGGTGGCTTTCGTGGTTGACAGGAGAAATGTGGAAAGCGGGACCGATTGGTGGCGCGAACCCAATGGCACCGGACCGTTTAAGCTCAATGGCTGGGAGTCAGGCGAACTGCTGCTCCTGGAGCGAAATGATCTGTACTACCGGGACCAGGCGAAGGTGAGCTACGTTGCTTTCCTGCTCTCCGGTGGCTATTCCACGCAGATGTACGAGTTGGACCAGATTGACGTCACCGGTATCTCCATATATGACCTGGAACGGGTGATGGACCCGACGAACCGGCTACACTCGCAGTTGGCCATATTCCCGGAACACAACATCACCTACCTGGGCTTTAATACGACGAAGCCTCCCTTCAATGACGTCAGGGTGCGCCAAGCGTTCTGCCAGGCCGTGGACAAGGACCGGGTGGCGAGCCAGGTCCTGCTGAATTCCGTTGATGCCGCCCATGGCATCGTGCCGCCTGGCATGATGGGGTATGACGCGGGCTTCAAGGGACTAACGTATGATGTGGCTGCCGCCAAGGCCTTGCTGGCAGAGGCGGGCTACGGTCCGGGCGGGAACCCGCTCAAGGTCGTGGTCAACATTCCCGGGAGCGGGGGAGAACTGCCCACCTACTTGACGGCCGTCCTGTACCAATGGCAGGAGAACCTGGGCGCGGAGGTGGAGGTGAGGCAGCTGGATGGTGACGCGTACTTCGACAGACTCGACGAGGAGAAGGACGATGTGTTCTTCTATGGCTGGTCGGCGGACTATCCAGATCCTCAGGATTTCTTGGATGTGCTGTTTCGCAGCGGGAGCGTGAACAACGTCGGTGGATACAACGATGCCGCTTATGACGCGCTGCTGGATCAGGCGGCGGTCGAGCCGGATGCCGGCGTCCGCGCCGGACTATACCTCCAGGCCGAGGTCAAGCTTATCAGTGAAGACACGGCGTGTCTGCCTCTGTGGTTCGGGAAGAGCTACGTTCTGATCAAGCCCCATGTGAAGGGATATACCATCAGCCCACTCGGGTTTCCGTTGCTGGCCAACGTGTCAGTGACTGATTAGAAAGGGGCAAACCCTAGGGGAACCCGTGTAGCGGCGAGTTTGAAACTCGCCCGTATGATTGTAGGGCGGGTGAAGCCGAGTGAAAGCCGCCGACGCTGTCTCCGTCGCGCTTTTCAACCCCCTGACCCCAGTCTTGGGGGATTGAAAAGACAGACCTGGGGACACCCTAGACCCCGGTCCGCCTCAGGCGGACACCTCCTCTTCTTATTCCCCGCGGAGCTTGTCCTTGTGAAGACGGGGAGCGGGAATCCAGATAAGTAGAGCTGAGCGAAACCCACCGGCTGTGCTACTCAAACTGCGCCAGCACCACCGCGTAGTTGTGCCCGTAGGTCTGGGCGCATCTAGGGCAGGTCGTGAAGTAGACGTAATATTTCCTGGCGGCCTTGCCCTGGCTGGCGATCTGAGTCTCCATTGCCTTTATCCATTTCGGGACGGCATTGTACGGCCCATCGAACACTTTGCTGAAGAACGTGCCGGTGAGGGCCACGTTCCGTGCTCCGGGGACTTCTTTGGTCACTGCCAGGTAGATCTCGGACTTCCACGGCGACGGGTCGAAGGCCATGAGCAGGAAATCCTTCATTTCTGGTGCTGCCCCGGCTGCCTGTGCCTGCTTCCACATGCGCGCTACCTTACGCGCGAACATGGGAGGGAACGGCATGTGGAGAAACTGGGGGATCGATTCCAAGGTGAACGGCTTGTCTTTCCACTCATGTGTCTTCATGTCCCACGGTGCGGGATCAAACTTGGGGCAGCAGGGTTGGCCTTTGCCTTTGCCGTGCATCATCGTTCCATCCTAATCCCCAATCGGCCGGATGGCAATAGTCCTTGGTCTACTGGCCGGGCGTGAGCCGAGGGAGACCAGACGGTACCAGACTGCCTGTGTGTGAGCCGTCAACCGACTAGGGGTGTTGTGCCCATGATTGGCGGGGGGATTGGCTTCTTGGTCATGGTGAATCTGAACCGGGGGTCCTGTTCCGGGAAATCCTTCTCCTCGCCGCAATTCCTGCAGGTGGCGTGGTAATGGCCGCGCGCCGGTTGGGCATCGATAAGCCAATGATGGGCGACAGTACATATGTGTATGACCTGTGCTCCTTTCGGTATCTCCAAGAGAACGAGGGAAGCCTGTCAGACTGTAGAGGTAACCCAACGTATAGTGACAGTAGGGGCTACCTAGTCCTATGGAGGTAAGAACAGTGAGTGCCGATTGGCGTAGACGAGGAACCTCCGCCCACCCATCCCCACACCTCCTAGCGATTAATCTTGACCTGGCCCGCTCGGGCACCAATTGTGGAGATGCTCTATCGGACACTGCGTATGGAGGTCAATTTGGACAATATCACAATCGAACCGACAAGTCAATGGTCTCGAGCGCACACCTAAGTACCGGATGGTGCCGGCAAGGCGAGGCTGGAAGGCTCACAGCCGGTGCCTGAGCCGAAACAGAGCCACCATGAAGATGATAATGACCACCGTGATGACCATCACGGTGAGAAAAGCAGTTCGGCTCTGCTATGGCGGGAGATGCTCGAAATGAAGGCCAAAGGTGCCGGCGATCAGGGATAGGGCAACACTACGGTGGCGATAGTGGTCGGCGCTCTCACCCTCGCGACGGTCTCAAACAGGGTGTAAGTCAGCTCAGGTTGCCTTCGAAGTGCCCGTCGACACCTTGCTGGCTGGCTTAGGCTTGGACACTCTCGTCTTCTTGGCTTTCGCTGCAGGTGCTTTTTCAGTCTCCGTCACGGGTGTCGATTCACCCTCTTGTCCCGGCCGCCAGTAGATGCCGTTACTGACGCAGATGGCCTGGCCGCATTTGGAGCAGAGAACTAGCCATGGACCGTTATAGGGCGGTTCCACGCCCTTGACCGCCTGCCGGCAGTGGGGGCAGTAGATCTTCTTGATGCACAATTTCATTGACTGACCTCCCTCGTTCCACCCTTGTTTATACCATGCGGCGAGGCAGAATGCCAGCGAGCCCGAGTTGGGGAGCACGCTGGAGGAATACTAGAAATCCGTTAGAATTCGCCGGCTGCACCGGCCCGGCTACAACGTTCCAGTAGCGACTGCAGTCTGTCAGCCAAGACGAAAGAGGCCCCGTATTGAGGGAACCAAGGCAACCGCTATTGTGTCCGATTTGTCTTCAAATTGGCGGAGGGGGTGGGATTCGAACCCACGCTCGCCATTAAGACGAGAACGGTTTTCAAGACCGTCTCCATAAACCGCTCGGACACCCCTCCACAGCGTAAGGAAATGATAGCACAGAAGCTTCTCGGCATGACAGGTGCGGCCTGCCCGTGGAGGACGCTGTGGTGGTCGGGGCGCTGGGATTCGAACCCAGGACCACCTGAACCCCATTTGCCGTACGGAAAAGGCGGAGACCGCTTGTCTCCTTTCCGACAACAATTGTAATGCATCAGTCAAGTGACGGATGGGTGTGGTGGGAGTCGTGAGATGGAACCCGAAGCCTAGCCTTCACCGTGAAGTTTGTGTTGGCATAGGAGACATCTAGCACTGGCTCGTTCTTCTTGTGCCGTATGTCAAGACTGCATTCACCGTCTGGTTTCAGGCGATTCGCCGTGCGCTGGAACTGGCTCAATGGCCTTAGAGTCCGGAATGCCAGTCAGACTCAGACCACGATCACATCTCCCTCGGAGGCAAACGCAATCGAGAGGTGATGCTCCTCCGCCGCTCTACCTACCTCAGCCCTTATCTCTTCTTCAAACTGCGGCGTAACGTGAACCAATGTGCAGTCCGGCAGGTATCCTCTGATCCGCTTGAACTCGTCCAATTCGGCAGCCAGGCTCTGGGGACACAGGTGACCAGTGTCTTTAGCCATCTGAGCCATGAAATTGGGGAATGTCATTTCGGCGATGAGATGGTGGGGATGAATCCTCTGCCAGACATCTGAGAGGCCGGGCCCGGTGTCGCCAGTATAGAAGAGACGCCGGCCGTCCTTGGAGATGATCTCAAAGCCAACTGCTGGCACAGGGTGTCTGACGGGCAGCGGCAGAATGCGGTAGCCTTCGACATCGACTGGCTGCAGGGGCTCCAAGGGGCATAACTCAAGGACGCGCCTACCCAGGTATGAGGTACTGGCGGCGAAATTGGGATAGACGACACCGTTGAGCAGGCTGGACAACAGTACGTTCAGGGTCTCCTGTATCGCCAGAATCTTGATATCCTGATCGGGATTGTTGAAGGCTAGGGACGGAACGGCCCTGATGTGGTCGTAGTGTCCATGGGACAGCAGGATGGCCGAGATGCGCTCTTGCTCGGAGAGGGTCAGTTCGCTGGTCAGGCTCCCGGCCTCCACAGCCAGAACATCGTCGATAATGAAGCTCACCAGTCGAGTGCTCTTCGATTCAGCGGTGTGTGTACCTAAGAACCTTATTCTCAATCCAGTACCACCGTTCGAAGCTCATCGCCACTTGTTGACGGTGTGGCCCAGCCGGAATGGGACAGCAGTCTCGTTCTGGCCACCGCTTTCAGTCATTGCCATGTCGGCAAAGAGACGCAGCCCGATCTTCAGCGTGCTGGTCCTCTGCAGCATCATTCGCCCTCCGAGGGGATGATATCACAATGGGACCGCTTACGAGAATGGGACATAGCGCTCATAAACACTCTCACTATTTCTGGCGGTTCGTACGCAATACAAAGAGCCCTCCGAGAGAAGGGCTCTTTGTCTGGAAAGGAGGTGCCTTTCATAGAGGTATTCTCATCGCCTCCTAGTAGTAGCGACTCCGGCGCTCCTCATGCGTGCCACCGAAGTAGAAGACCCTCAGGGTAACTGCGATTACCCAGCAGGCCACCAGTGCGATCACTCCCATGGCGATGCTGTAGAATCCGGCGCAGGGCCCGAGTATCAGCAGAAGCACGCCCAGACCCATTAGGAAGACTGACAGGGCATCTATCGCGCATTTCTCTTCGCTTTCCATTTCGCACCTCCGTTTTGATTTCCCTGGCTCCAATAGTAGCTGCGCGGAGTCATGAGGTGTTATCAAGCGCATGGCGATGCGAGTGTAAACGCGATTACACTGTGGGGATGCGAAAGGCCCCAGATGTTAGCGGACTTTCTGAGATGGAGGATCCGATGTGGCCGAAGATCAGTAGACGCGCTTCCTGAGCTCTTCGGGTCGGGTGATGATGATGCGTTTGCTTTCGAGCGATATCAGATCCTCATCCTGCAGCAGGCCAAGATGCTTGTTGAGAGCTACACGGGTCACGCCCAGGGCCGATGCCAGGTCCTGCTGGGTCAGTCGCAGATCGATCTCCAGCCCCTTGTCGGTCTTGACGCCATGTTTCTGAGCCAGTTCCAGCAAGCGCTTGGACAGCCGTGCCGGCAGGTCCAGGAAGACAGCATCTTCAAGCAGTTGATTTGTGCGCCGTAGACGCCTGGAGAGGGACGCCAGGATGCCAGTCACTATTTCGGGATGTCTTCCCAGCATGTCGGTGAAGTCACCCCGTCGTAGAGTCATGGTCTGAGTAGCCTCCATGGCCACGGCATTGGCCGAACGTGGTTCATCGTCAAGCAACGAGAGTTCCCCGAAGAAGTCGCTATCCTTCAGGATGGCCATGATGACCTCTTCGCCCTCCGGCGAGGTAGTGGCGATCTTCACCTGGCCTGATTTGATGATGTGCATGGCAGAGCCGGGATCGTCCTGGTGGAAGATGACTTCGCCGCGGCGGTAGCTCTTGGCTGTCATCTTCCCGACGAGTTCATCCAGGAGCGCCGGCTTCAGTGAGGTAAAGAGGGGTACTCGAGCCAGGAATGCCGCGTCTTCCATGTCAACACTATTCCTTTCGTTATCACTCTTTGAGTTTCTCCAGCGCCTTCTCCGTCCTGGCCAAGTAGTAGTCCATGCCCATCTCCTGGCACATCTGGTGGGCTCTCCTCAGGCTGGCCAAGGCCTTCTCCTTCTGGCCAGCAATGGCGTAGGTCTCTCCCAGACAGAGGTGGCCTTGTACCTGGAGTGGCTTGATCTGCAGATCCTCTGCCATCTTCAGCCCTTCAAGGGTACTTCGCTCCGCTGCCGCGACCTGCGAATGATCTTCCTCAATGATGAGCCTCCCAAGACGAATCCTGGCCTGGCCCTCGAAGTGTCTTTGATTGTTTTCCCGGCCCGCTCTGACCGCCTCTTCCATAGAACTCTGGGCTTCTGGTAGGTTGCCCAATGCCTGGCTGACGAGACCTGAGAGGAGGTATGCTGTAGCCAGCCCGCCTACAAACCGGTTTTCGAGGCACAGCAACATCCCTTTGTCAGCACATTGCTTCGCTCCAGCGATGTCTCCCTGATAGTAACGCCCCCAACCCTCCAACACCCAGGATGGTCCTACGATGTAGGATACCTGAGCGTCTTCGGATATCCTCTTGGCCTCCCGAGCATAGCGTAGGAGCGTCTCTGGTTTCCCTCTATAGAGGGAAACCATGCCTCTTTGAAACCATGCGCTGGCCAAGCTGAACTGACTCTGGGTCTCCACAGCGATAGACACGCCTTTCTCGCACAGTCTCTCTCCGTCGTCGAAGTCTCCCAGCATGGCTTTGGCCCAACCCAAGAAAACCAGTAGCATCGTGTAGACGTCAAACTCAGGAAGGCGTCCTGCGGACGTCGCTTGACGTCTCTCCAGCAACGCAACGGCCTTTGAAGCCACGTCCGCCACAGACAGAGCTTCTCCGCACATATAGTAGGCGTAACATAGTCTCATTGCAGTCGCCAGGAGCGTTGTCTCGTCTCCCAGTTCCTCCGCCTCTCCAAATGCCTTGTGAGTATACTTCAGGGACTCTGTCGTGTTGCCTGCAGCTAGGTAGGCCATGCCAATGAAAGCATGCAGTCGTAGTGATGCCGCCCGATTTCCCAGATCTTCAGCGACTCTGGCTGCCTGATCTAGTATGTCAAGACATCCTTCCGGAAAGTTGAGGGCCATCATCAATGGATACGCCGAAATCGTAGTATCGATTCTTGTGCTTTTGTTCTGCTCTATGTCAGGCAGCCGGTTCAGAGTCTTCAGCGACTCGCAGTAGTACCCCAAGGCCTCATGAGTGGAGTAGCCTCGGTGGGTCCTCTCAGCGGAGAGCCTTAAGTAACTGTAGGCTTTCTCCCAGTTCTCCGCCTTGGAGTAATGATGAGCCAGCATCTCATAGAACTCTTCCAGACGGTCTGCATAGATGTCCTCAATGGCTTTGCCGATCCTCTCATGGATCTCCTTCCGCCTCTTGATGAGAAGGCTGTTGTAAGCTACCTCCTGTATCAAGGCATGCTTGAAGATGTACTCCAGCTCCGGGAACAGGCTCTTCTCGTAGATGAACTCCAAACCCTGTAGATTCACCAGGTGGGACTTAAGCTCCTCCTTCGTCCCGGTGATGGTCTGCAGTATGCGGTAGGCGAAGTCCCTTCCGATGACGGAGGCCACCTGCATGGTCCGTTTCAGGTTGTCCTCCAGCCGGTCCATGCGGGCGGCAATGATGGCCTGGATGGTATCTGGAACAGGTATCTCTGACGCCTTCCCGGTGAGGACATAATGGTGGTCCTTCCTCTGGATGGAGCCGTTCTCCAGCAGGCTGTGAGTGAACTCCTCCATGAACAGAGGGTTGCCTGCTGCCGTGGTGAGGATCAGGTTCTTCAGCTCAGGAGCCACCTCTCCCTCTTCCAGGATGGACTGCACCAGCTCGGCGCTGGAGGTGAGGGAAAGTTGATCCACTCCGATCTGGCGGTAGTAGGACTTGCTGCCCCACTGATGGGTATACTCCGGACGGTAGAGGAGGAGGAGTATGATTCGCGCATTGGCCAGGAAGCCGATGAGATACCCGAGGAACTCCTCCGAGGTCTTGTCGATCCAGTGCAGGTCCTCGACCGCGATAACCAGGGGCTTCTCTTGACTCTCTCTGATCAGGACATCCCTGATGGCTTCGAATATCTTCACCCGCTTCAGGGGAGCGTCCAGCTTGAGATAGGCCTCGTCCTCCACCTTGAGCGAGAGGATGTCCTCAATCGGCGGCAGAGCCTCCTTGAGCTTCTCATCGAGATGCTTCACCTTCTCGGCCATCTTCTTCTTGATGACGTACTCCCGGTCTCCCTCCTCCATGTCGAAGTAGGCCCTGAGGATGTCCAAGAACGGCAGGTAAGGCATGGAGCCGCCATAATGCAGACAGCGGCCTTCCAGAACGGTGCATTCCCCTTCGGGCAGCATCCGCCTCAACTCCAGCAAGAGGCGGGATTTGCCCACACCCGCCTCGCCCACCACCCCCACTACCTGGCCGGAGCCGGACTTGGCCTTGTCGAAGGCCTCAATGAGGGTAGCCATTTCCTTGTCCCTACCCACGAAGCGCGTCAATCCTCTGACGATGGCGGCCTCGATCCGGGTAGCCACCTGGGTGGCCTCCAGCAATTCATAGGCCTCCACAGCCTCTTCCTTGCCCTTCACTGTCAGCTTGCCCAGCGGCTTGAACCTGAAGAAGTCGCGGGTCATCTTGTGGACGTCTCGGGAGACCAGAACAGTCCCCGGCTGGGCCATGGTCTGCATCCGGGAGGCCAGGTTGACCGTATCACCCACCGCCGTGTAGTCCATCCTCAGATCACTTCCCACGGCACCTACTATCACCGGACCGGAGTTGAGGCCTACGCGCATCTTGAAATCGAACCCGCAGTCCTTCTTCACCTTCTCGCCATACTCTTTGACGGCTCGCTGCATGCCTAGGGCCGCATAGGAGGCGCGCTGGGCGTGGTCTTCGTGGGCCAGCGGCGCACCGAAGAGAGCCATGACGCCGTCACCGGTGAACTTGTCAATGGTGCCCTCGTATCTGTAAACGCTGTCCACGATGATTTTGAAGCAGCCATCCATGATCTGGCGCACTTCCTCTGAGTCGAGTTTCTCCGACATCGAGGTGTAATTGGCCACGTCGGCGAAGAGCACTGTCACCAGCTTGCGCTCGCCCTCGATGGACTTCCGCGTGGTCAGTATCTTGTCTGCCAGGAACTTGGGGGTGTACGTCTGAGGTTGGGAATAGTCGATGGGAGGGAGCGCTTTGGATTCCGTGAGGTCGCAGGCGCACTGATTGCAGAATCTGCTTCCTGAGGGATTTGCACTACCACATCGTGGACAAGCCATGTCAAGGTTGCCCGCGCACTGGTTACAGAACCTGGAGGCCGGTGGATTCTCAAACTGGCATTTCGGACATTTCATCTTGTCACCTCTGCAGCCTCTCCAGCGCCTTTTCCGCCTCAGCCAGATGGCAGTCCATCTCCTGGAACATTGATTGTGGCCTCTTCAGCTCTGTGAGCGCCATCAGACAGTCTACTTCAGAGACTCCAAAGCTTCCTTCGCCTGCTTGAGATAGGTGTCCAACTCGCACTCTTCGAACAAAGGGATAGCCTGAGAAATATACTGTCTCGCTTTCTCCTTGTCTCCCTGTCCACCATAGAGCTGCCCCAGGCCAAGATAGCCCTGGCCAAGGAGTCTCTTGGAACCCATTTCCCGGCCTAGTGCAACGGTCTTCTCAAAGTACAGCTCAGCTTTCTGGTCAGCATCGGGCACAATCCCTGACAGAAGCGTGAAGCCGGTCGCGATAGCTACAAAGAAGTCGCCACAAACGCACTTGAATCCGGCTTCCACAAGTCTGTCTAGCGCGTTCTCATGGGCGGCCAGTGCGCTGATATCGCCCCTGAGAACCGGAATAAGGGTCAGCTGTCCGCGGGCGATGTATTCATTGAACTCACCTGCGTATTCACAGCTGAAGGCAAGGTGTTTCTTTGATATGTCCTCTGCCTCTGGCAGATCGCCGTTCATCAGATCGGAGGTAATCAGCCACGCTTCCGGAAGCATCTCATAGAAGGGATCCGCGGCTACTTCGATTCCCTGCCGGCATTGTGCGATGGCAGCGGGGAAATCGCCCTCCAAGCGGTAGCCCAAACTCATGTCGGTATGACCGAGTACCTCCGCCCGGATACTGCCCCGGCGGCGCGAGTACTCCAGAAGCGCTTGGCCGGCTTCAAAGACCTTCCTCTTGTACCCAAGGTAGTAATATGCCCAACCTAGCATGCCCAAGGTCTTGTAATAGAGATACTGATCATCTTCAAAGTGTCTGCAGATCTCCAGCGCCTTCTCTCCCGATGCCGCAGCTTCGACCAGAAGGCCCATTGCACAACAGACGCTAGTGAGCCAGCAGTATGAGTAACCGATCACCAACTCGCTTCTGATCTCCTCGCCAAGCTGGAGCGCCCGGTGTAGATACTGATATGAGTCTTCGAACCTGCACCTCAAAGCAAGGGAGAAGCCCAGCCATGCGTAGTACATCCCCAGCCTGGCTTTGTCGCCCAGCGATTCGGCCAGCTCCTTGTGAGCTTCGAGCAGGTCGCTGAGCCCTCTGAAGTCGCCTCTGAAATAGAAGACATAAGCCCATTTTATGAGCAGGTCTATGAGCTGCACTTCGGCACCCTTGACCTGGCCAACCCTGGGGGACAACAGGTCATAGGCCTCTTTGAAGTGCCGGTGAGCTTCTGCCACAGCATATCTGTCGAAACCCTTCTCTCCAGCTTTTATGAGATAGTCGATGGCTTTGTCCGTCGATGCACCATTCTTGAAATGGAACGCCAGGGCTTCGTAGAACTCCTCCAGCCTGTTGGGATATAGGGCCTCAATCGCCTGCCCTATGCTTTCGTGAAGCTCTCTCCTCCTCCTCATCAGGAGGCTGTTGTAGGCCACTTGCTGGGTGAGAGCGTGCTTGAAAATATATTCCAGCTCCGGGAACAGGCTCTTCTCGTAGATAAACTCCAGCGCCTGGAGTTCGAGCAGACAGGCCTCCAGCTTCTCCCGCATGCCGCTGACGGTCCGAAGAATGGGGAGGGGGAACTCCCTC
>Ga0315291_10002819_pt1 | contig 22604 bp, 19 predicted proteins | sample YL17G12_20_MG_FD_203070 | JGI IMG/M metagenome (GOLD analysis project Ga0315291, IMG submission 203070) | Sediment microbial communities from Yellowstone Lake, YNP, Wyoming, USA - YL17G12_20 | ecosystem: Environmental > Aquatic > Freshwater > Lake > Sediment | place: USA: Wyoming | collected... | reverse complement strand
CTCGCGCCCACGGTTGACCCCCGGCTTACCCTGTGGCAACCGGTCTTCCTTGAGGATCAACTGCACATCTTACTGCCAAAGGAGATTCAACGCCTAAGGGGTAAGGATCTACCTGTTCATCCCTCGCCCCGCCCGGCACCGCCTGGAGTGTGCCCGCAAGACATTGGCATGGCGAGTACCGCGCACGCGCGGGGCGGAGTTTACCCTGAGCATTGCCGAAGGGCCCCCTGGCCCTCGCGGCGGGCGTAGAGCGCGCCGCTCATGTAGTAGGTGAAGGCCTCGTAGGTGGCGTCGGGGTAATTGACCACCGTCAGCCAGTCGGCGGCGTTGTAGGCGTAGCGGGGTGTGGCGGATGCGCACCGCCTCAACTCCCCGATTGGTGGTTCCTAACGGCAGCCAAGGGAACCCGCCAGAGGCCCGACCGCGGCACGTCGGGGATCATCTTGGTGTCATCGGCACGTGCGACACCGGTTGTCGCAAGCACGAACGCCGCCACCCACGAAGCGATTCCAGGTATGCGCGGCACCGTCATACTCTCTCCCCTCCCCATTGTCCGCTCCGCGCCCGCGGGCTTATCGAGCCGCGACAGCACCAGCGTATGCCCCTGCCATATCTGCTCCAGCCCCTGGCGCGTGAGCCGCAAGCGCCCCGTGTTCGGGTCGAACAGCGTCGCGTATTCCCCCTCCACGTCCTCCAGCACCAAGTAATGACGCGCGGGGGTCCAGATGATGCTCGGCTTGGGGAGGTCGCGCAGCTCCTGCCATCCCAGCAGCATCCCCTTGGCCTGCAGGCCCTTCGTCTCCGCGGCCCGCGCCAGGCCGAGCATGGTCGTGCCCTCGGCGGTGGTGCCAGCCAGACGGGCGAGCTCCCGGGGCGCGGCCTCGATGCCGTAGTGCTTCAACACCCGCGCCAGGCACTCCGGGCCGCACATCGCCTGCGCGTGTGAGTCGGGGGGCGCCTCCGCGCGGATGGCAGGCCCTGTCGGCGATCCCACCGCCTCACGCGGCTGCGGGGTGAAAGCCATGCCGATGACCGCAGCGGCGACTATCGCGGGGATGACGGTTAGCCTGCATTTCATCTCGACGGCCCGTCTCGCGTTCGCAGGTGAGCAAGGTTGAGTCTGCAGCGCGCGTATCTCATCCGTGCGACGATGAGCCACTCGGTCTGGCGCGGAGGCGCATGAAAGACTACCCGGTGGCCCAGTAGCCGAGGGAGCCTACGTACTTGTAGGGGTCGGAGATTGTTGCTCTCCGTCAACCGGTTGCCCACCCGGTGGCCCAGCGAAATGCATAACCTGTCCCCGAATTGCCTGTCCCCGAACTGCCAGCGGGGTGATAGGGTTTTCGGATAGCTCTCTACGCTTTATTGATCCACCTGTGCCGCACCATTCCATGCCCGTCCGCCCAAAAAAAGGCGACGCTTACCCGGCCGGGGTAGATATAGAGACGGTGGTTTATCGGAAAGATGACCGATGCTTCGTTTGCATAAACCCCAAGCGCCTCCGACAAAGGCCGAAGGTCCGTCACGCCGCGCGTTCCCTCTTCGGCCTGGCGGCTAGGAGGGCGGCGCGCTACCCGCTGTGCTTGACCGAGTCTGCTTTCGCTCGCAACTACTTCGCGGAACCTTCCGTCAAGCTCCCTCTCGATTATGAAGGCCGGCGCGCCCAGTCTGGACCGAAGTGCGTGCACAGTTAGAGGAAGCGGAGCGGACATGGCCCTGTTGATAAACTTGTAGTCCATCAGGTACCACGCGGGGGACCTAGCAAGCGGGTGCCACCGTACGGAGCGTGCGTAGAATACGTGCCCCCAGAGCACCGAAACAGTTGCCAGCGTGGCCACGATGCCCAGCGTTATTAACACCAGCCGACGTATGGGGCCCCCCGGCACTCGCTTTTCTTGCCTTTCATGCCCTGTCCCCGCCGTCAAGGTTTGTATCCTTGCGCTTGGCACGCGCTGTCGCAATCCTTGCACGGATTGTTACGTATGTACTGACCAGCTCTGATGCCCGCGTCGTCGGGCGGATAATGCCTTCTTTGCTCACTGACAGGGCGGTCATGTTCGTGGAGCCAACTTGACACGCGAGCGGTCAATGTTCCAGTGTCAATCCAGCTTGGACTACACGTCACGACCACTTCGCAGAGCACCCTGCAGTGGAGATACAGATCATCGCCACTCTTCGGGTATTCCGCATCGACAGTCCGCTGCGTGCTGTCCAGGACCGAGCTCGCGCAGTACCCCAACCCGCCGACAAGGACGACGGCGCCGAGGACGCCACCAATCACCCCCCCTATCGCGTAGCCCGTGGGATCCGTAGACGCCAAGGGATTGGGCGGGGTGCAGTAGGCATAGCGGTAGCCGGAGGCACCGAACCTTGGGTCGCGCTGGACAAAGCGGCCGATCTCTGGCAGGTAGTACCGCGCGCCGAGGTGCATAAGGGAGGAGCCGGTCTGGTAGTAGCCCAGGGAACCCACGTACCTGTATGGGTTCGGCGTGCTTCCCGTGGAACCCATGCTGTTCCCGAAGGCTTCGTACTGGTAGGTGTCGGTTACCGCCTGGTTGGCATCGAGCAGTTGGCGGGTGGAGCCCAGGCCATCGTACAGGTAGAAGCGACTTGAGCCGCCGATTGACGCCGATATGAGCGGATCGTAGTACGAGGCGCCTTCCAATACGTACCTGTTCAGCGTGGTGAAGGTGTCGCCGCTCAACGTGCCCTCCAGCACCGGCCGCACGCCATCGTACTGCATCCACCGGTCGGGGTAGGCGTGGTTCGATTCCTGGACGCGCAGGCGCAGGCCGTCCGCGGCATAGGTGTAGCTGGCCGTGTAGCTCGGCGCGGTCACGCTGGTCAACCGGTTTTCGTAATCATAGCCGTAGGTGGTCGTGATCGGCCCGGGCACGATCATGGAGGTCATGTTGCCGTTGCCGTCGTAGCCGAACGTTGTTGTCCCGCCAGGGCCGACCAACTGCGTGAGCTTGTTGTTGGCGTCATAGGTATAGGTCACCACGCCGGAGTTATTCATCGTCAGCCGGTTGCCCACGCCGTCATAGGTATATTGGTAGCGCCAGAGCAGGGTGTTCCCCGAGTCCCGCTTCTCCTCGCTCACCAGCCGATAGACGTTGTCATAGACATAGGAGCTCACGTCGCCGTTCGCCTCGGTCATGGTGGTGCGGTTGCCCACGTAGTCGTGCGCATAGGCATACGACGACACCAGCGTGGCGTCGCTTTTTCGATTCGCCAGGCTGGTGAGCCAGTTGCGATTGCTGTAATTATAGGTCGTATAGGCGCCGTTGGGAAGGGTCTTTTGGGTGCGATTGCCCACCGCGTCGTAGGCGAAGGTGGTCTGCTTGCCCTCGGCGTCTGTGACCGAGGTCAGACGCTCGGCGGCGTCGTAGACGCAGGTGATGAGCCCACTGTTGTTTTCCGTCAGGCGGGCACCTCCTCACCAGCCGGAATAAATAACCTGTCCCTAATTCCCCCCCAATTCCCCCAATTCCCCGCAATTCCCCGCGACCTGCGTCCATGCCGCAAGCCGCTATCTCCTGTCTGCTCTCCGCTGGATCTCAGCAATCGCTCCTCTGGCGGCATTGACCTGGCTCTCGCGCTGGGCTGCTTTGGCGTAGTCTCTCAGCGGCCCAATTGCCTCCGGCCCAGCCAGCCGACCGAGTGAGTTCGCAGCGTAAGACCCTACCCAGGGGTCCGGGTCCTTCAGCGCCCGGACCAAGGCCGGAACCACCGAGGGGCCCCCAATCCCGCCGAGCGCCTGCGCTGCCCGACTGCGAACAGTTCGATCGGGGCTGGACTTCATGACATCGAGGAGGCCGGTCACGATCATCTGCTTGAGGAGGTCGTCTTCCAGCAATGCCAGGCCATCTATCGCGGCGCGTTGCACCTGTGGATCGGGCGCTCTGGCCGCCTCCAGGAGAACGTGAACTGCGTTCGCCTTTCGGCCATGAGCAGCGTCGGCCAGCCGGTATGCAGCACTCCCTCTGGCTGTCGAGCTTGCATCGGATCTGACCACCTCACCGAGGAGATTGCCCACATCGGGACTAACGCCTTGCAGCACCTCCAGCACAACTTCCCGACGGTCGTCCGAGTCCGCATTGCGGTAGAGTTGCATCAACTGTGGGACGATGCTCGAGTCCCCTATCCCGCAAAGCGCCTCGGCGGCACGACGGCTGCTATTGTAGGCACTCGAAGCAAGCGCTTCCATCAAGGCAGGAACGGCCTGCCGGTCGGCGTTGGCGCCGATCATCTGTGCAGCTTCAGTTTTCTCTTCCTCGGTTCCGGCGCGCAGCTTCCCTATCGCTTGATCGAGTTCATCCCGTCTCATCGTTCTGACGCTGAAGGGGATGACGTTGGATGCCACAGAGCCAGTCCATACCGACTTGACGCCATAGCGAGCGCCGAGCACCGCGCTCTTGTCATCGCAGGCAAACCGAAAGCTCATTCTGAACTCGCCGGGGCTGGTCAGTTCGTGGGTCACGTCTCTGAAATCCAGGATGATCGGTCGGTCCGGATTCTGGGGTGAGAGATAGGAGGCTCTGGCGAACTTCAAGGCGACTCGTCCCTTGATGATCACCGCGAATGTCGCGCCGGGGGGGATAAGCTCGAACGGTGGCTTCGGACTCAACCCTTCAATGAGAGCCGACTCGTACGGCCTGATCAATGCGCCCCCAGCAACCTCAATCACAAGGCGTTTGCCGTCGTAGTAGGAGGGCATATAGTGGATGGTTATGGGTTTGTCGGATGCGTTCTGGAGCTTGGCAGTCACGACCAGAGGATCGCCGACGCGCAGCTCCGTCTCGGAGAGGCTGATGGAGCATCGCAGCCCATCCGCGCTCTTCCCCCATTCGACATTCACAGCCTCCGAGCGTTCGCTCGATGCTCTGGCACTCAAACCCGATGGGCACAATGCTCCGCCCATCAGGATTGCGAAAGCGAAGGCGACTGAAAGCGTCTTCACCGTACCCCTCCCTCACAGCATATCTCACAGCGTTAGACCGGAAACCATGGGCGAAAGTTGCGTCAGCAGGGAGGCTGAAGGGCCAGGTTGCTCGGCCTACATGTGTCGATACCTGGCCATCCCGCCAACGATAATCATCTCCACCCGCGGCTTCATCAACCGCGTCGGCCCGACGCGCAGCATGTTCTCTGACAGAACGACGATGTTGGCCAGATGTTGAGCGTCAGCGAGAGTGGGACAAAAGGGGCCTGGAATCAGCTGCACCTCCGGCATTCCCGCTCCTGTATCTTGGCGGTCTGCCATCAGCCTTCGGCAGCGTTCTCAGCGCGCGATCACAGTGCGGATCTGGAGCACTTTTCGGCGGCGAGCGGCGGCGAGGTAGAACTCCGGCTCGTCGATGATGCGGATGCCCTCGAGCCCAGCCTGCGCCAGCAGGCGTCGCATTTCCGCCGGCGCCGGGACGCGATCCTGCGCGACGATCTCGCCCTGTTGGCGATGGAGGGCGTTTACGGCCGCGCGGCCGATGGGGTGCGATATGATCAGCAGTCCGCCGGGCCGCAGCACGCGAGCCATCTCGGCGAGGGCCTTGCGCCGGTCGGCGAAGTGGGGGAACGTCGCATTGCAGATCACGCGGTCGAACCTGGCGTCGTCGAGCATGGGGGCGTGCTGCATGTCCGCCCGCACGAACGCGACGTTATTCGGAAAACCCTTGCCGCGCGCCGCACCCAGCATCTCCGACGAGGAGTCCAGGGTCACGATTCCCCCGGACGGCCCTACCGCCTCGAGGATGAGTGGGATCAGCACGCCGGTGCCGGTGCCCACGTCCAGCACCCGCTGCTTTGGCAGCAGCTTCGCCTTGCCGATCACCCTCGCCAGCCGAGGGCCGAGATCGTGGGGCCCGGTGGCGTCCCAGTCCCGGGCCTGGCGATCGAAGAACTCCTGGCGATCCATGACAACCTCGTCTTCCACAATCGGGGTGCTTTTCACCCTGCCTGCGGCAAACACGGTGAAGCCGCGCCGCCGCGTGGTTTCAATCCGCCGACTCCGAGCAACGGGAGGGACGCGAGGCGCACCCGGCAGGCACGCCCGCCACAGGTTTACGCGCCTGCGGCGAGCGGGCAAGCCCGCCAGGGGCGGGTGAACCTCAGGGCAGCTCCTCGAACAGATCCTTGGGCACCCCGCACTCCGGGCACAGCCAATCGTCGGGGACGTCCTCCCACGCGGTGCCGGGCTCCACGCCGTTATCGGGGTCGCCTATAGCCGGATCATATACCCACTGGCAGACGGTGCAGATGTATTTCTTCATCGCTTGCCTCGCGTTCCGTGTTGTCGCCGCAGTGTCCGCTCCGCCCACGACGCGCGGCAACTATGGCCGGCCTATCCCGCCGCGCCCAAGCCCTTCAGCTTCTCCGCCACCGCCGCCCCGAGCGCCACGCAGCCGCCCAGAGCCTGGTCGTTGGGCACATACTTGACCTTCACGCTGTCGGCGACCAGCTCCACCTGCATGTCCTTGAGCATGGCCTCGACTTGCCCCACCGCCTCGCCACCCCAGCCATAGGAGCCGAAGGCGGCGCCGACGAGGTTGCGCGGCTTCAGCCCCTTGAGATAGGTCAAGACGTCGGCCACGGCGGGCAGCATGCCGCCGTTAAGGGTCGGCGAGCCGACCAAGAGGGCGCCCGCGTCGAGGAGCTCGGCCGCAACGTCGCTGCGGTGACTGGCCTTCAGCGGCATCAGCACGGCGCTGGCGCCGCCGGAAATGAGGCCGTCGCACACCGCCTGCGCCATCGCCGCCGTGCTCTGCCACATGGTGTCGTACACGACCAGCGCCTTGTTGGCCGGCTTGCGCTCGGCCCACGCTGCATAGAGCTCCAGGACCTTGTGCCAATTCGCGCGCCAGATCGGCCCGTGGCTGGTGGCAATGACGTCGAGGTCGAGGTTGAGTTTGGCCACCCGGTGCAGCAGCTTCGTGACCAGGGGGGACAGCGGCATCAGGATGTTGGCGAAGTACTTGGCGGCCTCGCACTCGACCACGGCGTCGTCCACCTGGTCGGCAAAGCGTTCGCTCGACGCCAGGTGCATGCCGAAGGCGTCGTTGGAGAACAGCACGCGCTCGTCGCCCAGGTAAGTGAACATGCTCTCCGGCCAGTGGAGCATGGGGGTTTCGACGAAAGTCACCGCCATGTTGCCCAGGCTCAGGCTCTCGCCGTCTTTGACGGCGGTGATCTCCTCGTCGAGGTGGAAATGGTCCGCCAGCGCCGCCACCCCCCGCGTGGAGGCGAACACGCGCTCCGGGCGCAGCTTGTGGATCATCTGCGGGATGCACCCGGAATGATCGAGCTCCGCGTGGTTGGAGATAAGGTAGTCGATGCGCTGAGGGTCGACGACCGACGCGATGCGGGTTACCATCTCACGCTCGAAGGAGTGCTTGACGGTGTCGATCAGGGTGACCTTGTCGGCGAGGATGACGTAGGCGTTATAGGAGCTGCCGCGCTGCGTCAGGTAGCCGTGGAAGTCGCGCACCGCCCAGTCGATGGCGCCCACCCAGAAAACGTGGTCGCTGATCTGGATCGCTCGGAGTGGCTCGGTCATTGCTTGCGCTCCTTCGGCTTGCGTTCGCTCGGCGCGTCGGCGGCGCCCGTGGGCTTCATCACCTGTAGGTCGAGCTTGATCTCGGGCGCGTGCAGCAAGGTGTTGTGAATGAGGCACTGCTCGGCGACGCGCTCCAGGATCTCGACCTGTTGTTGCGTCAGCGGCCCCGGCATGTGGACGGTGATGGCGATGCGCCCGATGCGATGCGGGTGCTCCACGATGTCCCAGTCGAGGCTGATCTCCAGGCCCTCATAGTTGATGTTGTGGCGATCGGCGTAGGTCAGCAGCACCGCGCCGATGCAGCTACCCAGGGACACCATCAGCAGCTCGGGGGCGCTGGGGTATTCCTTGCCCTTGTCGGAGAAGGCGTCGCACGACACGCGCCCGGATTCCAGGTCGCTGCAGAAGTACAGGCCGTGGCTGTAGCGCACGGTGGTCGCCATCGTTCATGCTCCCGGCAGCGCGGAATGCGTGTTGTTTCTCTTTCGCGCGCACGGCCCCTGCTGCAGCGGTGTCAGCTCCCTCTGCCACGAGTGGCGCACCAGCACCAACTCGGCTCCATGCGCCGCGAGGGAGCGCTGCGGGCGGGGCCTGCTGGCTTACCAGTTCTCGGCCAGCAACTCAAAATGCGCCTGCGGGTGCGCGCAAGCGGGGCACACCCCTGGCGCCTGCTTGCCCTCGTGCAGGTAGCCGCAGTTGCGGCAGCGCCACACTACCGGCGTTTCCCGCTTGAACACGGCGCCGGCCTCGATATTGGCCAGCAGGCCCAGGTAGCGCTTCTCGTGCTGCTTCTCGGCCACGGCGATGGCCTGGAAGATGGCGGCGATGTCCTTGTGCCCCTCCTGGCGCGCGACCTCGGCGAACGAGGGGTACATGTCCGTCCATTCGTGGTGCTCGCCGGCGGCGGCGGCCCGCAGGTTGTCCGGCGTGGTTGCGATGACGCCCGCGGGAAAGGACGCCTGGATCTCGACCTCGCCTCCCGGGAGCAGCCTGAACAGACGCTTGGCGTGCTCCTTCTCCTGGTTGGCGGTTTCCTCGAAGATGTCCGCGATCTGCATGTACCCGTCGCTGCGCGCCTGGCTCGCAAAATAAGTGTAGCGGTTGCGCGCCTGCGACTCACCCGCGAAAGCCGTCATCACGTTCACTTCGGTCTTCGTCCCCTGGAGTTCAGCCATGCTTGCTCCTTTCCGTTGCTGACTGTGCCTGGGCCCGAGACGGATTGCAGTACGCCCGTTCCACGCACTCTTCCTTCCCTATGAATTGGGGAGGGCGCGCTTGCCCTCGCACGCTGCGAACGGGCGCCGCGCTTCCTGCGAGCACGCGGGGCACAACCCGAAGAACTCCAGGCAGTGCCCCGTAAGCTCGTAATCACTCACACCCCGCGCCGCTTGTGCGATCTCCGGCACCGGGCCGATCGGCATGTCGGCAATGCATCCGCACGCCGGGCAGCGCACGTGGTAGCGAGCCTGCGGGTTGCCGTCGAAGCGGCTCCGCGTAGACCCCAGCCTCAGCTTTTGTATCTCGCCCTGCTTGGACATCAGGTGGAGATCGCGATAGACCGTGCCCAGGCTGATATGCGGCAACCGGCGCCGCACCATCTCGTACACGTCGTCAGCGGTGGGGTGGGAAGTGACCGCCCGCAGCTCCTGCGAGATGACGTGGCGCTGGCGCGTCGCCCTTGATTTGCGTTCCGCTAGCACGATTCACCAATTAACAATAATCGTTACTAATGTTGCGATAGGAACCGCGTCTTGTCAATCCCCATCCTTGTGCCGATTGTCGCCCAATTCTGCGTCGGATGTACGCGGCGACGGACTGCTACCGGCCGTGCTGCCCCGGTCCGCTTGGAGCCCATCCGCAAAACCAGGCGAGCGTGGCGACGACGTCATTCTCAGACGAAAGCCTGTAGGTAGCGCGGGTTGACACGAGCACCGGGGCATTGCTATAATCTGACGTGAGGGAGCACGGCGCGCGCCGTGCTCTTAGTTTCCCAGCCAAGGAGTGCCGATTTTGCCGGTAAAGGTCGAACTGGAAAAGCTGAAGGCAACATGTGACGTGGCCAAGTTCCTCGGGTTTGAGCGCGATGTCCAACAATCCGTTGACCGCGAGTCGCAGGACCGCCGCCGCGACGTAGAGGATGAGAAGCGCGCCAAAGAGAAGCGGGCCCGCAAGAAGCGCCTCAAGTCCGCCTCCAGGGCTGCCGCATAGGCTCGGCGCGGGCCATCGGGCTCGGTCACCGCGTCCCCGGGTTGAGGCCCGGTCTAGGGCAGCGCATTGGAGGTTTGGCAGAGACGAGGTGGCGGGTCGCGTTGCCGAGTCGAGCGACAGGCGCGCGGGTGTTGTGTTGAGCGTGGGCGCCAGCCGCGGTGAGGTGGCGACTGAGGGCGTGGCCCGATAGGCTCATTGGTTCGCGGAGTGGCATTGGACGACGAGACCTTCGAGCAGCTTCGCGCGCTGATGCGCCTGGCGCGGGAGCATCGCCTGTCCGAGATAAGCATCGAGGGGGCCGATTTCAGCATCCGCCTGCGCCGCGGCGGAAAGCGCGCCGCCGACAGAGGCCGGCCGGCTGCGCCTGCGTCCGGCGATGCCCCGGTCGAGGAGATCCGCGCGCCGCTGGTGGGTGTGTTCTATCTCGCGCCGGCACCCGATACGCCCCCTTACGTGGATGTCGGCGACTGGATCGAGCCCGGTCAGACAGTCGGTCTGATCGAGGCGATGAAGGTGTTCAACGAGATCAACAGCGAGATCGAGGGGCGCGTGGTCGCGATCACCGCGGCAAGCGGCGAGCTGGTGCAGGCGGGGCAGGTGTTGATGGTCGTTGAGCTGGCAGCGTGAGACGGGCGCCTCTCAGCTTAGAGCCAGATTATGCGTACTGGGCGTGATGCCTTCACCCCGAGGGTGCTGTCACCCTGAGCGAAGTCGAAAGGGTCCCCTACCGGGGTCGCATATACGTAGGGGATTCCCTCGACTACGCTCGGGACAAGCCTTCGCTGGCGCTCAGAATGATATTTTCGATATCCTGTGAGGATTTTGGGGCAGGTTCTTGGCGCGCCCGCGGGGCGAGGTAAAGCCGTGGGTCGGGACATAATCAGGATTGGGATTGTGGGCTTTGGCAACGTGGGATCCGGCGCCTACCAGGTGCTGGAGGAGAACGCCGAAGCCATCGCGCTCAAGGCGGGGTCGCGCCTGGAGGTGGCCAAGGTCGCCGACATCGACTGGGGGCGCCCGCGGGCGGTTGACGTGCCGCAGGACAAACGCACCACCGACGCGCGCGCGCTCATCGCCGACCCCGCCATCGACATCATCGTCGAGACCATCGGCGGCACCGACCCTGCGCTCGATTTCGTTCTCTCGTCCTTGCGCGCGGGCAAGTGCGTGGTGACCTCCAACAAGGAGCTGATCGCCAAGCACGGCCGCGAGATCCTGGAGGAGGCCGACGCGCGCGGGCTGGACATTCACTTCGAGGGCGCGGTGGGGGGCGGCATCCCCATCATCCAGCCGCTGAAGCAGGCGCTGGCCGCCAATCGCATCCACAGCATCGTCGGCATCGTCAACGGCACCACCAACTACATCCTGACGCAGATGGCGAGCGGCGAACAGGACTTCAAGCAGGCGCTGGCGGAGGCGCAGCAGAAGGGCTACGCCGAGCCGGATCCCACCGACGACATCGAGGGCAACGACGCCGCCTACAAGCTCGCCATCCTCGCCTCCATCGCGTTCAACAGCCGCGCGTCCCTGGACCGCATCTACCGCGAGGGCATCTCCCGCATCGCCCCCGCCGACATGCTTTACGCCCGCGAGCTGGGGTACGTGGTCAAGCTGCTGGCCATCGGCCGCGACCACGGGGACGCGGTGGAGCTGCGCGTGCATCCGGCGTTCCTGCCGCAGGCGCACCCGCTGGCGGCGGTGACCGACGCCTTCAACGCCGTTTTCGTCGAAGGCAGCGCAGTGGGCAAGCTCATGTTCTACGGTCGCGGCGCGGGGGCGCGACCCACGGGCTCGGCGGTGGTAGGCGATATCATCGAGATCGCGCGCAACATCAACCGCGGGGCCACCGGCCGCATCCCCTGCACGTGTTTCGAGGCGCGCGCGGTGAGGCCGATGGACGAGGTCGTGACCAAGCACTACGTGCGCATGCAGGTGGCGGACCGGCCGGGGGTGCTGGCGAAGATCGCCGCCGTCTTCGGGGAGGAGGGCGTGAGCCTGGCGTCGGTGGTGCAGAAGGCGGCCACGGGGGAAGGCGCGGAGATCGTGTGGGTGACCCACGAGTCGCTGGAGCGCGCGGTGCGCCAGGCGCTGGAACGCATCGGTGCGCTGCCCGAGGTCAACGAGGTCAGCAACTGGGTGCGCGTGGAGGAGGGATAAAGTGTGACCTCCGAATCGTGGGACGGCAGACCGTTATCCCTCTCCCTTCAAGGGAGAGGGTGGAAGCCCGTCGCCACGCACCCTCACCCTGCCCGCCTTCGCTGAAGCTACGGCGGGCAGGCCTCTCACGCCTGAGGCGGACAAGTCCCTGAGAGGGAGAGGAGTTCGCGCGCAGGCTATCAAGGTACACATTGACCTATCGTGGAGTCATAGAGCGCTACCGGGAGCTGCTGGCGGTCAGCCCGGCGATGCCGGTGGTGACGCTGCTGGAGGGCGACACGCCGTTGATCGCGGCGCCGCGCCTAGCGCAGGCGATCGGGCTGCGCGCGGAGCTTCACCTCAAGTACGAGGGCCTCAATCCCACCGGTTCTTTCAAGGACCGGGGCATGACGGTGGCGATATCGAAGGCGCTGGAGGAGGGGTCGCAGGCGGTGATCTGCGCCTCGACCGGCAACACGGCGGCCAGCGCGGCGGCGTACGCGGCGCGGGCGGGGATGCGCTGCGCGGTGGTCATTCCCGAGGGTCACATCGCGATGGGCAAGCTCGCCCAGAGCATGATCCAGGGGGCGCAGGTGATGGCCCTGCCGGGCAACTTTGACGAATGCCTGACAGTGGTGCTCGAGATCACCGAGCGCTACCCGATAACGCTGGTCAACTCCCTCAACCCCAACCGCATCGAGGGGCAGAAGACGGGGGCGTTCGAGATCTGCGACACCCTCGGCGACGCGCCCGAATACCACGCCCTGCCGGTGGGAAACGCGGGCAACATCACCGCCTACTGGAAGGGCTACAAGCAGTACCGGGAGCTGGGCCGCACATCGCGGCTGCCGAAGGTGCTGGGGTTCCAGGCGCAGGGGGCGGCGCCGATCGTGCGCGGGCATGTGATCGAGCACCCGGAGACCATCGCCACCGCCATCCGCATCGGCAACCCCGCGAGCTGGAAGGGGGCGGAGCGGGCGCGCGATGAGTCGGGCGGCCTTATCGACATGGTCGGCGACGACGAGATCATCGAGGCCTACCGCCTGCTGGCGAGCGTCGAGGGCGTGTTCGTCGAGCCGGCGTCCGCAGCGTCGGTGGCGGGGGTGCGCAAGCTGGCCGCGGCGGGGTACTTCGACGCGGCGGGCCCGCGGGAGCGCGTGGTCTGCGTCCTCACCGGGCACGGGCTCAAGGACCCGGACCGCGCGATCGCGGTGGCCGAGGAGCCGCAGCACCTGCCGGCCTCGGTGGAGGCGGTTGCGGATGCGCTGCGGCTGTCGCCGCAGCCGGCGCCGGTGGCTTCGAGCACCTAACGGAACCATTCGCAGATTACCGTAGAGGAAAAGGCGGCGATCCACAGATTGCGCAGACTCGTGCGCCTGCGGTGCATTATGCAGATTCCGAATCTGCAGTCTCAGATTCCGAGAGTCTGCGTAATCCGTGAAATCTGCGGATAACAATCTTCTCCGCAATTCGCAGGAGGGATCATGACCGCTGAAGCGCTGTTGTACACCAACCTGCCGGGGGTGGCGCTGGTCAATCGCGGCAAAGTGCGCGACATCTACGACCTCGGCGAGCACCTGCTGATCGTCGCCAGCGACCGCATCTCGGCGTTCGACGTGGTGATGCCCAACGGCATCCCCGACAAGGGCAGGATCCTCACCGCGCTGTCGTTGTTCTGGTTCGAGCTGCTGGGCGGAATCACGCCGCACCACCTGGCGGAGACCGACCCCGGGCGCTACCCCGATCCTCTGCCCGAGCACGCCGACCAGCTCGCGGGGCGCAGCATGCTGGTGGTCAAGGCGCGGGTGCTGCCCATCGAGTGTGTGGTGCGCGGGTATCTCGCAGGGAGCGGTTGGAAGGAGTATCGCGAGCGGGGCAGCGTGTGCGGGATAGACCTGCCGCCGGGGCTGCAGGAGTCGGGGCAGTTGCCAGAGCTGATATTCACTCCGGCGACCAAGGCGGCATCGGGCCACGACGAGAACATCACTCCCGCCAAGGCGGCGGATATGGTTGGCGAGGAGGTTTTCCACGAGGTGCGCGACCGCAGCCTTGCCATCTACAGCTTCGCCGCCGACTATGCGCGCGAGCGGGGCATCATCATCGCCGACACCAAGTTCGAGTTCGGCCGGCGGGGCGAGGACATTCTGCTGATCGACGAGGTGCTGACCCCGGACTCCTCGCGCTTGTGGGACCTCGCCGAGTATCATCCGGGCCGCAGCCAGGACAGCTTCGATAAGCAGTATGTGCGCGACTACCTGGAGACGCTGGACTGGAACAAGGAGCCGCCCGCGCCGGAGCTGCCGGCCGAGGTCGTGGCGCGCACGCACGCGAAGTACCTGGAGGCCTATCGGCGCCTGGTGGGGCATGATCTCGAGCTGGAGTGAGGGCTCGTCCGAGAGCCGGTCTGTGGGGGACGCATGATTCACCATCCGGGCCTGTGCGCAGTCGCGCTGGCAATCGCCGTCGGTGTGTCCTGGGCTGCGGCGGCGGATGTTTCCCTGTCGGAGATGCGGCCGCATCCCCGTCTGTTCGCAGGCGACGGCGACCTCGAGCGCGTGCGGGCGCTCGTCGCCTCGGATACGACCGCCCGCGAGTGGCATGAGAAGCTGCGGGCGCGCGGGGTCGCGCTGCTTGCGCAGCCGCCCGTCGAGTACCGGCTGATCGGCCCGCGCCTGCTGCACGTCAGCCGCGAGGCCCTCAGCAGGATAAGCACGCTCGCTCTGCTGTACCGCTTGGACGGCGAGCGGGCCTTTGCCGACCGAGCGGTCACCGAACTTGCGGCCGTGTGCGCCTTCCCCGACTGGCACCCCGCCCATTTCCTGGACACCGCGGAGATGACGCACGGCGTCGCCATCGGCTACGACTGGCTCTATGATGCGCTCACCCCGGAGCAGCGGGCCGCGATCAAGGAGGCGATCATCGAGAAGGGGCTGCGGCCCGCGCTGACCTGCTATGAGGGCGGGGCCTGGTGGGTGACCAGCCCCTTCAACTGGAACCAGGTGTGCAACGGCGGCATCGCCATCGGCGCGCTCGCCATCGCGGACGAGGAGCCGCAGATAGGGGCGGATGTTCTCTCTCGCGCGCGCGCGTCCGCGCCCAGGTCGCTCGAAGAGTATGAACCCGACGGCGGCTGGGCCGAGGGGCCGGGCTACTGGGACTATGCCACTCGCTACGCCGTGTATGTGCTTGCGGCGTTGAACTCGGCCCTGGGCACCGACCTCGGCCTCAGCGAACAACCCGGGTTGGCGCGCACCGGCGATTTCCGCATCCACTCCGTCGGCCCGCTCGAGCAGACATTCAACTACGCCGATGCGTCGGCGAGCGCCGGGCCGGCGGCGGAGATGTTCTGGCTGGCGCGGCGCTACGGCAGGCCCGACTATGCCCGGCACGAACGCCGCCGCCCAGGCGCGCGCAGTCCTTTCGACCTGCTGTGGTACGAACCCGCGGACGACGCGCCCCTGGACCTGCCGCTGGACAAGGCATTCCGCCGCGTCGAGGTGGCGTTCTTCCGCAGCGCGTGGGACGACCCCAACGCCACCTTCATCGGCTTCAAGGGCGGCGACAACAAAGCTAACCACAGCCATCTCGACCTGGGCACATTCGTGCTCGATGCCCTGGGGCGGCGCTGGGCGGTGGACCTGGGCGCGGACGACTACAATCTGCCCGGCTACTTCGGCCGCGAGCGCTGGCGCTACTATCGACTGCGCACCGAGGGACATAACACGCTCACCATCGACGGCGAGAACCAGGACGCTGGCGCCCGCGCGCCGCTGATTGGGTTCGCATCGGCCCCCGAACGCGCCTTTGCTGTGGCCGACCTGTCGGCGGCCTATCCGCAGGCGCAGCGCGTCCGGCGCGGCATTGCGCTGGTGGGACGCACGCACGTGCTTATCCAGGACGAGGTCGAGGCCGCCGCCCCGGTTGACCTCGTCTGGACGATGCATACAGCGGCGGAGGTCGCCGTCGGAGGCGCTTCCGCCGCACTCACGCTGGATGGCCGGACCATGCACGCCCGCATCCTATCCCCCGAAGGCGCGGAATTCGCGACGGCTTCCGCCGACCCCGGCCCGCCCCAGCGGCGCAACGAGGGCGTGACCAGGCTGGTCATCCGCCTGCCGAAAACCTCGTCCGTGCGGCTGGCGGTCGTGCTGTCGCCCGACGCCGGGGCGCCTCTTGGCGCCCTATCGCCCTTGAACGAGTGGCTGGCGGTCGCGCCCACAAGCCGGTAGGGGCCAAGGCATGCCTTGCCCCTACTCCGCTCACCCGGGGTTGTGCGCCGCGGGGCAGGGGATGTGCGGCCCCCGCGCAGAACCATCCTGGGGCTGGTGGGAGCAGAGGCGGCCGGTAGGGGCAAGGCATGCCTTGCCCCTACTCCACGACCGAGCGCACACCATGAGATACGTCTTGATGATCCCCGACGGCGCGGCTGATGAGCCGCAGGATGACCTCGACGGACGCACACCGCTGGAGGCGGCCGACACACCCCACATGGACGCCCTGGCGACCGCCGGCGAAGTGGGCCTGGCGCGCACCGTCCCGCCGGAGGCGGAGCAACCGGGCAGCGATGTCGCCTGCCTGTCGCTGCTCGGGTACGACCCGCGGCAGCACTACACCGGGCGGGGACCGCTCGAAGCGGTGAGCATGGATGTGGACCTGGGGCCTGCGGACGTGGCCTTCCGCTGCAACCTGGTCACCTGCGGCGATGACATGACGATGGTGGACTACAGCGCGGGCGAGATCCCGACGCCCCTTGCCCACCAGCTCATGGGGATCATCTCCGACGCCCTGGGCGAGCCCAAGTTGCGCTTCTACCCCGGCATCAGCTACCGCCACCTGCTGGTGTGGAGCGACGGCCCCGAGGCGACACATACCACGCCGCCCCATGACATCCTGGGCCAGCCCATCGCCGACCATCTGCCGCAGGGTGACGGCGCCGAGACCCTGCAGCGGCTCATATACGACTCGTACGGCATCCTGCGCGATGTGGAGATCAACCGCCGCCTGCGCGACGAGGGCAAGCATCAGGCCAACATGATCTGGCCGTGGGGGCAGGGGCGACCGCTGCGCCTGCCCGCCTTCGCGCTGCGCTGGGGGACGCCGGGTTTGGCAGTGGCGGCGGTGCACCTGGTGCGGGGGATCGCCAAGGCCGCGGGTCTTGCCGCGCCCGTGATCCGCGGCGCGACGGGCAACCTGGACACGGACTTCGCGGCCAAGGGGCGCGCCGCCGCGGAGGCGCTCGAGCGGTATCCGTTCGTCCTGGTGCATGTCGAGGCGCCCGACGAGGCGAGCCATCACGGCGATGTCGAGAAGAAAGTGTGGGCGTTGGAGCAGTTCGACCGCCACGTCGTCGGCCAGGTGGTGCGCGCGCTCGAATCGCTGGGCCCGTCGCGGATCATGATCGCGCCGGATCACCCGACGCCGATCCGGCTGCGCACGCACACCAAGGAGCCGGTTCCTTTCCTGCTCGCGGGGCCGGGCGTGGCTTCGGATGCGGCGGATCGCTTCAGCGAGACGGTGGCGGCGGAGAGCGGGCTGTTCGTGGAGGACGGCACCCGCTTGATCGAGCGCCTGCTGAGGCAATAGCGGATTTAACCGCAGAGGCCGCAGAGAACGCGGAGCGACGCGAACGCATCTGTCACTCTGAGACAGCGTGAACGCAATCGGATACGCACGACAGATCAGTTTCCTGACCCCACTCGTGTTCGCGAGGAGAGTCTGATGGCTGGAAAAGATGATCCCAGGAGATGCAGGAGAAGAACACCCGAGGTGTCCCTTTCATCGCCTTGCGATTTGTGCGGCTCACACCGACGACGGAGCATAGGAGGGGGTTATCATGCGTCGTACTTGCTATCTCCTCATCTGCACGGTCTACCTGATCACGGCCTCTATCTTACTACTCCGCGCAGCGTATGCCAGCGCGCCTGACACGAAAGCGGCCCCCAGACGCGGGATCGCCGTGCTTGCGTCGAGTATCGGAAGCGATTATTCGCCTGAGGGCCTGGCGAACCTTGTGCAACAATGGAAGTTCTCTCCGGTTGTAATAGACTGGGCCTGGATTACGGCGCACTGGGATCAGACCAACTTCACGGCTCTGAACCATTTCATCGAACTGATGGCTGCCAGAGGGGTGCCGGTGGCCGCCATGTACCGGCCCCGCTTTCTGAACAACCCAACCGTTCCGATACAGGTGGACCGCGCGGGCAAGCCGGCCGCTTCTCACGGCAGCTACATCTGTTTTTCCAGCCCCGAGGCGCGACAGTGGGGGATTTCCTGGGGCACTCGCATTCTCCAGCAGTGCCCGCGGATAAACGAGATCATCATCTACAACCCGCTAAACCAGTGTCAATGTCCGGCATGTCTCGAAGCGGCGCGAAACAATCCTTATGCGCACTACGATGCCGTCTGGCAATTCCTTGCCGAGGCCAAGGCGGCGTGGCAGGGGCAAAACGCGGGGGCAAAACTCGGTGTAGTTTTCGTCAACGACCCCGAATTCTGGAGGCGGGGCGCGCAAGTGCTGGATGTCGCTCATCCCTTTCTTTTCATTACAGATGATACAGACATGGCCAAGGATGCAGCGGAAGCCAGCGCCATCCGCGATCTGCTGCCTGGCAAAATGGGTTTTTGCCTGGCCAAAATCACCTGGGGCCCGAACGACAAGGTATCTCCATCTCGATTGGCGGAATTTGACAAGTCGGCGGCGGAGGCCGGGCTGCCCTATTTCTTCTGGACTGTAGATACCCTATTCGATTCTTCCCTCTATGACCAGCAGGCTGTTGCCCAAATCTTGCGGGAGAATCCCCTGGCGAGTCACGCCCAAGCTGTGCCGACTATCCCACCGCAGCAGGAGGGCAGCCAGCCTGGCAATTACTCACCGGACCTACCCCAAGCAGCGGCAGCCCTTTTGAAGCAAATAATGGAGGGACCCGATCAGATAGCCGCTGTGGATTCCCTCGTCAAGGTAGGCAGGCAAAGCGATGCCGAGGGCCGCCGCGCGATAATTTCCGCAGTCGCAGCAGCAATGAACGATAAGCGCTGGGCTGAATACCCGCGCTGGCTGTGCTGCAAAGTGCTCGGCGGCATTGCCGATGAGCGGGCAGTGCCTGACCTGATCCAGGTACTGCTGCACGAAGAGTCGGAGATCGTGCGCTATGTGGCGGCCGAGGTCGTGGGAGAATTCTACAAGAATGCCAAGAGCACCGCAGCCCATGAGGGCTTGCTGCAGGCAGCAGGTAAAGAAACCAGCTCGCGGGTGCGCGAAACGCTTGCTCGCTACTTGAGGCAAGAGATGCCCGCTGCGCCGCCAAGCCCTGCAGCCGCTGGTGCAGTGGAAGCGCAAACCCCGACTGGTACGCCGCAACAGGGCATTAGTCAGCCCGGCAATTACTCACTGGACGCGATCCGGCGCACCTCCGCGCAAGTCTTCCTGGAACGAATGGTGTCCCCCGAGGCAGGATACCAGCAATTCGCCGCCATGAACGCCCTCATTCAGAAAGCCAAGGAAAGTGATGCCGCGACCCGGGGCCAGATACTTTCCCTGGTGACGGCAACAATGAATGACAGTAGTCGGCCTTTCCAACAGCGCTGGCAGTGCTGCAAAACACTCGGCGCCATCGGTGATACGCGGGCTGTGCCTGCTCTGATCCAATTGCTACAGCCTTATGATTCGGGCCTGTCCGGATTTGCGGCCGAGGCCCTGGCAGATTTCTCCAAGAATGCCAAGAGCGCCACAGCCCATAACGCCCTGTTGCAGGCGGCGCGCTACAGCCCGGCGATACAAGAGGTGGTCGCGCGCCGCCTGGGCGAAGAGGTTCTCGCGGCCGACGGAAGCCCTGCCCCCGCCGGCGTCAATTCTGAGTATACATCGGACCAGATTCGGCGCATATCGACGGAGGTATTCCTGAAACGAATGCTCTACCCAGAGCCGAATTGCGACAATTTCGCCGCCATGAATGCCCTCATCGAGAAAGCCAAGGAGAGCGACCAGCCTGCTAAAGACCAAATCCTGTCGCTGGTGATAGAAGCGATGCGTGACAAAAGCCACCCGGCGGATCAGCGCTGGCAGTGCTGCTATGTCCTCAGCGGCTGCGGCGATGAGCTGGCAGTGCCTCATCTCATACAGGTGCTGCTCAATGACGAGTCAGATGCCATGCGCGCAGTGGCGGCCGAGGCGCTGGCGGATTTCCCCAAGAGTGCGGCAGCCCATGACGCGTTACTGCAAGCAGCCCGCCAGGAGACCAGTCCTACGGTGCGCGAAGTTCTCACTCGCCGCTTGGGCCAGGCGATGCCCGGTGCCCCGCCGGTTCCTGCCGCCACCCCATCCGCAGTGGAGGAGCGTGCGCCCTCCGGCGCGCCGCAACCTCCCCCTGCGCCCAGCCCCCCCGTCACGAAACCCCTGCCCTGGCCCTTCCCGGGAAACCAGGAAAACCAGAATATCTTCAACAACTACCAGCAGGCGACCGATATTTACATTCACTGTGGTCTGGATTTCATACAACCCGCCGGGACGCCGGTAACGGCGGTTGATTCTGGATACGTGGCCACCGTTTACACTAACTACCCTGACTGGATAACCCACTATTTCTTCATCGTCACTCCGAAACAGGGTGGCAACGTGGGATGGTGCTATACCCATCTTGACCCCCACACCTTCACTTTCAAGGAGGGGGATTTCATCCGTCAGGGCCAGAAGTTGGGCTCGCTCGTTGATTTCTCCGTGGGTAATCAGCCAGGCGTCGCTCACTTGCACCTTCACTATGTGAGTTTCACCAGGGATGCCTCGGGGAAGGTAAATGTGCACAGCCTGATAGATCCGCTCTACTTTTTTGACTGCAAAGACACCGAGCCGCCCGTCTTTCAGCCCTTGCGCTTTGTGCGGGAAAGCGTTTCGCAGCAGTTTCAAGCTGATGCCGCCGGCGTGGTAACGGTGAGCGGCAGGGTTGACATCCTGGCCGCCGTCACGGACAGCGCGTTCCCTGGCCATATGGGCAACCTGGGTGTGCCAGTGGTGATGTTCTCCATCAGCGATGGCACGCATACCATGCAGAAACTGGTGGTTGACCACCGTGGGGATGTTGGAGACGAGACGCGGGTCAAACCACTCTATCTCTCCTATAATGAAAAGAAGGCCTTCTTCAACCCCGACTCCTTCCCTCGCTACCAGATGTTGAGAGTAACCAAGACGGACGGCGACGGCAGGATTACGCCGCGAGATGCGATGGAGTGCTGGGATACTACCGCACGGGACCGCTCGGGCAAATCTCTGTGGCCTGATGGGCAATACTCGGTGAACGTCTATGCTTGGGATATCGCAGGCAACCAAGCGATCGTGGGGGCGACAGTTCAGGTGAAGAATAGATAGGAAAGCTTGAAGCGGTCACGGGTCTGTAAGTCCGCCATAGGCGGACAAGTCCTCGCCGGAGTTTACCCCTTCGTTTCACTCAGAGCCTGCCCTGAGCACGGCGAAGGGGCCTCAGAATGACAGGCCGGCGAAGGGGCTTAGAATGACAGGCAGCGCACCGCCGCGAGGTTGCGAGTCCCCATGCTGCTGGAGATCGCGCGACAGACCATAGAGCGCTACCACCTGCTGGAGCGCGGCGACCGGGTGGTGGTCGCCGTGTCGGGCGGGCCGGACTCGGTGGCGCTGCTCGACGTGCTGATGCAACTGCGCGTAGGGGCATGGCATGCCATGCCCCTACATGTCGCGCACCTCAACCACCAACTGCGCCCCGAGGCCGCCGAGGAGGCCGAATTCGTGCGGGCGCTGGCCACCGAGCGCGGCCTGCCGGTGACGGTCGAGGCCGCCGACGTGCGGGCGCTGGCGGCACGGGAGAAGCTGTCCATCGAGCACGCGGCACGCAACGCCCGCCGTGAGTTTCTCCTGCGCACAGCGGAGTCGGTGCACGCGGCCCGCATCGCGCTGGGCCACCATGCCGACGACCGCGTGGAGACGGTGCTGCTCAATATCATGCGCGGGAGCGGTTTCGACGGCCTGGCCGGCATGCGGGCGATGACTGCTGCGTTCATTCGCCCGTTTTTCGACGCGACGCGCGCGCAGATCGAGGCGTACGTCGCCGAGCGCGGCCTCCCCTACCGCGAGGACCCGTCCAACCGCGACCCCGCGTTCCTGCGCAACCGGGTGCGCCGGGAGCTCCTGCCGCTGCTGGAGGCCTTGCAGCCGGGCTGCAAGGCCGCGATCCTGCGCCTGTCGGAGGTGGCCGCGCAGGAGAGCGGCTGGTTGTTCGCCGAGGCGAACACAACGCTTGAGCCAATGGTGGTGGAGCGGACGCCGCACTCGCTGGTGCTGCGCCTGGGATCGTACTCGCGCGTCGCCGCGCCGGCCTTGCGCCGGCGGGTGCTGCGGGAGGCGATGCGATGGGTTCTGGGCGACCTGACTGACCTCGGGCAGGTGCATTTCGAGGCAGCCCGACGCCTGGCGGACTGCGGCAAGCCCGGCGCGCGGGTGAATTTGCCACGCAAGGTCATCGTGGAGCGCGGCTACCGCAGCCTCATCGTCCGCGTCGGCGAACCCGAGCCCACCGAGCCAGTGGGCGAGTTCGTGGTGGTCGTGCCCGGCCAGACCGAAGTGGCGCCGCTGGGGATTGCGATAAGCGCGGAGCTGCTTGCTCGTAAGCACGCGCCGACGCCGTTCGGGGAGCCGCCAAACGCCGCGCAGTTCGACTATGCCGCGGTGGCGGAGCCATTGATTCTG
>Ga0315291_10002818_pt1 | contig 22609 bp, 22 predicted proteins | sample YL17G12_20_MG_FD_203070 | JGI IMG/M metagenome (GOLD analysis project Ga0315291, IMG submission 203070) | Sediment microbial communities from Yellowstone Lake, YNP, Wyoming, USA - YL17G12_20 | ecosystem: Environmental > Aquatic > Freshwater > Lake > Sediment | place: USA: Wyoming | collected... | reverse complement strand
AATCGAACCCCTTAATTTGGCGAATAACTGAAGAGGGAAAGAAGCTTCTCAAACAGAAAGTTGAGAATGACCTAGCGGACAGCAACATTCACGTATTGCTTGCTGAAGCAGATGGCGAGATAATAGGGTATGTCCAAGGCGAAGTTACGCGCAGAAGTGACCATATGCCAACAACTGTTGGTCATGTCTCGCTTATGTACGTCGTGAAGCAGTTTAGAAGAAAGGGCGTTGGAAGACGCTTGATGAAGGAACTCTGTGAATTCTTTAACTCAAACAAGGCTGAAGACTTGACTGTGAGATACATTATCGGCAATAAGGAAGCTGAGGGGTTCTGGAGAAAGCTCGAGTTTGAGTCAATAATAACGACGAGTAGCACGTATCTTAGGGAATTGGATTTCAAGCTGAAGGTCATGGTCAGCTAAACAGATGAGGTGTGTGTTGGGGTAAAGTTTTATCCCAAAAACCCAAAACCCCAAAATGTGAAAGCGCACGCTTTTCTTCTATGCTTCCTCTAAACCTGAGCAGATATTCAAAGCTTGAGAGGCTTTCTTCCAATCGCAAACAATACGGGAGGATGGGCATTACCAAACTTTCTGTTCCTTTCTTTCAATTCCTCGCCTAGCTTCTCAAGTCTGATGCGATCCTTTGGATCTGCGACTTCCTTCAACCTCTTGAGATTGTCCTCAATCTCCTTGAGAGGACTGTCAATTTCCTTTTCACTTTTTGGATCATCACATCTGAACTTCTTTTCACAGAACAGACATTCCACTGGGTGTGCAGATTCGAATATCTCAACCGGTTCTAGCAGTAGATTTCCGATGGCTTCTTTAATTCTGTGTTTGGTGAAAGTCGCTTTGTGAGTCTTTCCCAGCAAAGAATCGATTTGTGCGTCCCAAGCGTGTTGTAGTATGTTTGTTTTCTGTGCTTCAGTTTGCTTTCCATCGCAGAATTCTTCTTGAATAACGAGGTTCCCGCCTGGCTTCAGCACACGGCGCATCTCAGCCAGTACCTTGTCTATTCTATCAAGATGATGCAACGAATAAGCCATGCTTACCGTGCCAAAAGAATCGTCGTCAAACTCCAATGATTCGGCATTCATTTCCATTAGTCTGACTGGCCGGTCTCTAAATCGTTTCTCTGCTGACTCCAAATCCTTTTTTGATATGTCAATCCCGACAAAACAGTCATAGTTCTTCAACGCTTTCATCAAAGCGTCAATGAAATCACCAGAGCCAGTTGCAACATCCAGAACTTTTCCACCAGAAATCGAACCCAACTTGGACAGAATCTTCACTGCACCTGATGCTGCCAATCTCTTTGGCAAGTTCTCCAACTCAGTACTCACCTTTTAAGCAGACTGGTTGCCTTGCATGCTCATAAGTTTTCCCACAGTATAGGCATTCATACTTTCGTGACTTATAGAACAGATGTAGTGCGTTGGTTGGGGTAAAGTTTTCCCAACCAAAACTGTGACCGTGTTATAATTGTCTGAGACTTTGGAATTGCTCTTTCAATGAAACCAGATAGAAGATTTGCAATGTTTGAGAATATGTGAAGATTAGCCTTTGGCATCCCAAGGAAGTGGAAGCAAGTCTTTGAGCTTGACGGACTTGTTTTTTCCAACAACAACTTCCGCATTGACATTTTCTTCATGAATCTGATGCATGAATTCTCTGCATCTTCCGCACGGAGATATAGGTGTTCCATTTTCCACAACTGCTACAATTCTCTTAATTATGTGTTCGCCATGTGTGACCATTGCCGCAATGGCACTATGCTCAGCACAGAACCCCATACCACAACAAGTATCAATAGAGACACCAAGATAGACGTTGCCTTTATCAGTAATCAGCGCGCATCCAACGTCCCCAACTGTAAATCCGTGTTTAATATTTCTTGGTTTGAGTACAGATTTCGCTTTTTCAATCAGTTCTTCATTGCTCATCTGGGTCATAAGAACCATCCGTCAACAAGACAAAGAGAAACCAATGACTTGCTTTGACTCTGTTAGCAATCAATCCATATGCACAATTTCAATGAGTTAGTGTTTGTCAGCTATAACTTTTCCGCAAAATTAATACAGTGGTGCGGAGGCTGATTGGGGTAAAGCTTTATCCCTGAACCAAAAGGCGCGCGTTTGCTTCAGACAAGCGTTCTAGCGTGCTAGTGTGTTCCTAAATTTCCTGTTTTGGCCGAGATTGCGTCGAGTCGTGTCTTCTGAACGCTGTTTCTCATGTCCCAAGCAAGGAGTTATCATAACAAAAAAAAGAATTCTTTTTTTCAGCACACTCACAAGGGGGCTCCTCACATCTCAATGCACATGATCATCCATAGCTAGACAAACACAAAAACGCAAGTCGCCTCACAAACGAATTCAGGAACAGACATGCGCGCATTATGATGTTGCAGGATTGTCAAGACACGAGTTGAAGTACTCGATCGAATTCATTGATCTCGCGCACACTTGCGCTGATGTCAGTCTTTATCGTTTGGATTCTGCTCGTCGGAAGGTTTTTATCGTGGCCAGTTTTGCTCCGCAAACTGAGCATTTACCTTCAGCAGTGATTTTCGGCTGCTCCTTCACTTCAGAGCCGCAAAGCCCGCATTTTGGCATCGAATCACCTCCTCCCAAGATTCTGATCAGCAATCTAGTAGCCTTTTTGCGAATAAAAACTATACCCTGCTTGTGTACAGGGCGTTTTTGCGCACTTGAGAGGTTCGTTTCATAACTTGTGGTTTCGCGCGCGATTGTAGCCCTCGGCTCAATCAGCACGCGCTTGATGTGATTAGAGGCTCTGCGGGCGAGGGTGTGAAAGGCTTTTTAGTTGTGTGGTATTAGAGTTTGGTTGGTCGTGTTCTGTCTTGGTTGATGAAGTTGCTGAGAGTGTTTTGGAGGAGAGGGTTGGGGGGGAGCATGTTACTTTTAGGGTTTACGTTTTCTTGCTGAGGGGTGGTGAGGCTTCTGTGAGGGATGTGTACCGTGGGTGTGCTCTGTCAAGTCCTTCGTTAGCGCTGCATCATCTTGAGAAGCTTGAAGGGTTAAACCTCGTGTGCAGGGATGAGGGCGGCGTCTATCACGCTGTTGCCAGAAAATTCGGTGTTCTCCGCTTCTTCTACAGGACTGGGGCATGGCTCTTGCCGAGGAGCTTCTTCTATGTGATGCTGTACACTGCCATTGGCTTTGCTTCAGCCTTGCTGCTTCCGTACGGCATGCGGGAGGTTGGCATAATCCTCTCGGCCCTCGGGTTTGCCACAAACCTTGTTGACACCGTGCTTTTCCTGAGGCTGATCCGCTAGTGTTCAAGAAGTAGAACAATGCTGTTCAACAACTAGACTTAAGTAGCATTCACCACTATTTAGTCGTGTGGTGGAAGAGTTGAACATCACGTTGAAGAAAGTGATACTTCTCTCTGTACTCACAATCTTGGTGGGCGTCGGCGTAGTCTACGCCATCAGCTACGAATTTAAACCTCAGAACTCGATTCAGACGTTTCCTACGGCGGAAGGAGTCAATGAGCAGTTTGGACTCCATCTTACCATGACGCTGCAAAAGACCGAGTACAGCCTCGGCGAGCCCATAAACATAACCCTCACGATCACCAACATCGGCAACCAAACGATAACCTACACATACGGTGCAGGACAATGGCGGTTTGACTTCCGCGTATACAACGGCACGAACAACGCAATATACCACTGGTCAGACGGCCGACCGTTCTTTTGGGAACTTGAGCCCATAACCCTTAATCCCGGAGAGAGTCTAACAAGCGGTAGCCCGCCTTATATCTGGCAACAGACGCGCAACAATGGGCCAGACCCTTCTCCCCCTTCTCTCTCTCCTGACGCAACGCAGGTTGATCCGGGAACGTACTACATCGTTGGTCAAACCGGTCCCATACTGGCAGTAAATGGCAAGGAGATCAGCCTTCTCATAGAAACAACACCGATACAGGTAACCATAGTCAAACAATAACGCGCCAAGTCTCTCGGCCAGAATGAGAATTGCAAATTTCGGATTCAGGTGTAATTGAGAAGCCATGCCTTAGGCTTGCGGTATTCAAGAGGGTAAACTTGCTTTACCGGGTTCTGTAAAGTCTTCGGTGAAGGCGAGTCCAAGTGAAAATTCGGTGAAATAGCGCGCGCTTTACGCAAAAGCTATTAGTGAATCCTGAGAAATCTGCGATAGGGAACTGTTTTGACGCGAACCCGATCCGTTGTCATGGTGCTTATTATTGTTATTCTTTTTGCCTGCCCCTTCTTCTATTCACCGTTGGCACCTCCGTCGGTTCGGGGATTACCAGATGTTGTGCCCACATGGAACATTCAGCAGGTGGGCGCGGACGGATTCTGGAACGCCACGAACTATCGCGGAGAGGGCATCAAAATAGCCATAATAGACTCAGGAGTAAACTACACCATTCCAGACTTGCATGATAATTATCTTGGAGGCTGGAACTTCGTCGAGAACAATAGTGATCCAATGGATGATTACGGTCACGGGACGTGGTGCGCCTCCATAGCTGTAGGCATGGGCAAACACAACTATGTTGGAGTTGCACCCAATGCGAAGTATTTCGCCCTGAGGGTTAAGGGTCTGAACACAACAATGGATTGGGGCCGTGTTATAGAAGCTATATATTGGGCTGTCAATAACAGCGCTGATGTAATAAGCATGAGTTTTGGCGGTTGGTTTACAAAGTACCCACCAGACCCGACCACGCGCTTATATCTGGAAATTGCCTGCTACAATGCTTTCATGAAGAATATAACTCTCGTCGCTGCTTCTGGGCAAAATCCATTTGGCGAAGGCTATAACTACCCGTCGTATCCGGCTGGTTTTGGACCTGTAATATCAGTGGGTGCATGCGATCAAGACTTAAACATTCCACCATGGTGTGATTCTGGGAACGATTTGGTTGCGCCCGGTGTAGATGTACCACTACTGGGATTAAACGGTAGTATAGAACTTCGTAGTGGGACTTCGATGGCATGTCCCCATGTTGCGGGTGCGATCGCATTGTTGAAGAGCAGGTTCGGGAAATGGTGGAACGGGAATTACAGCTCTGATGAAGTTCGTCAAATACTGAAGATCTCGGCTGCACCGTTACCTGCGTATTCTGAATGGCGGCAGGGAGCTGGACTGCTGAACTGTACGAACATGATACGCCAGCGAGCCTTCATGTATAATGCGGGCTTCGAAATGGGCGGTCTCTCCGCCACCTACCCTTGGAATCAGGCCCACAATGGCAACATTGGCTATGAATGGTACGTGTACGAAAACAACTATAACTTTACTAACGAGTACTATACTGACCTTGACGGGGACTGCCACTTGAAGATGAAACTGAACTCCACGGTGGCTAGTCAACCCGACGTTTACCTCGATTCATATTATCTCTATTCCGCGTTCTCAGTTCAAACTAATGAGTGGGGTAAGAACGCAACACGCGGGGTGTCCGGAATTTTCGAAGCGACTGACGTCACCGTGGGCTCATGCGATCAAGCCAAGGTGAGCATCGGAGTCACTTTCTACGATTCATCCTCTGGTACGGCCAAGCACATCGAATACTGCTGGTATGCCAGAGGTAGCGACACCAACGCCACGGACACAGTTTACTACAGCATGGAAAACCTCGCCACAAACACAAGATACTCTTTCTCCAGAGACGTGAGAAGCGATTTTTACCACGCCTTCGACTTCCAGCTCAACGGGGACTGGCAGATCGTGATGATCCAGATCGTCTTAGAAGTCAATAACACCAGTTCTTATGACTCGTTGGCCATACTGGTAGGAGAAACAAGGCTGTACGGAAACTACCAGAATGTCAAATTCAATCATGGTTACACTGACATAAATAATGACGAAAAAGTCAGCGGCCTTGATGTGGCCATCGCTGCACATGCCTTCGGTAGCTCGCCGGGATCGGCTAATTGGGACCCAAGAGCAGATGTCAATCAAAACCTTTGGAACGATGGGACGGACATTGCCCTTATAAGTAGGGACGTTGGAAGTTGACTCGCAGCAAAAAGGGTTAGCCTCCTAGTGATCTCTCATAATCCTTCTCAGTAGATGCTTGTTCACATGGGAGCGCGCGTTTTCCATATGTTCTAAATACCCCTTGAAGCAAATACTACGTAGCAACCAGAGGGATTTGCAGTTGCCTCAGATCAAGGAACCGACTGTGGATGAAAAGATCAAACGCCTCAAAGAGCTGAGTGAACAGGCAAAATTGGGAGGGGGACAGAAACGAATCGAAGACCAACACTCAAAAGGCAAGCTAACAGCAAGAGAGCGCATAGATCTGCTGCTTGACCCAGGAAGCTTCAACGAGCTCGACCAGTTCGTAGTCCACCAATGCACAGAATTTGGCATGGGAGAACGAAAAATCCCCGGAGATGGCGTCGTCACCGGCTACGGAACAATAGAAGGCAGACTCGTCTACGTCTTCTCCCAAGACTTCACCGTCTTCGGCGGCTCACTGGGCGAGATGTTCGCAAAAAAAGTCTGCAAACTGATGGACCTAGCCTTGAAAACAGGCGCACCCGTCATAGGCTTAAACGACAGTGGCGGAGCACGCATACAGGAAGGCGTTGCCAGTCTCGGCGGCTACGGAGACATTTTCTTTCGGAACGTCATAAGCTCGGGCGTTGTGCCACAGATATCTGCAGTGATGGGTCCATGCGCAGGCGGAGCCGTGTACTCACCAGCATTGACGGACTTCATAATCATGGTCAATAAGACAAGCCACATGTTCATCACAGGCCCAGACGTCGTCAAAACCGTCCTAGGACAAGAAGTAAGCTTCGAAGAACTCGGCGGAGCCATGATCCACAGCCAAACCAGCGGCGTAGCCCACTTCATCGCAAACGACGAACAACAGTGCATCGAGATCATGAAGAAGCTTCTGAGCTACTTGCCAAGCAATCACCTTGAAGATCCACCATCCATAGAACCAACAGACGATCCTAACCGAACAGACGAAACCATAGCCAAGATAATCCCAGACGACCCTGACAAACCCTACGACGTCAAGGAAATCATACTTCGCCTAGTTGATAACGGGGATTTCCTCGAAGTTCAGCCCCTCTGGGCGCAGAACATCGTAGTCGGATTCGCAAGGCTAAACGGCAAGGTCATAGGCATAGTAGCGAACCAGCCTAAGCACTACGCAGGAGCACTTGACATAAACAGTTCAATGAAAGCAGGAAGATTCATACGCTTCTGCGATGCCTTCAACATTCCAATTATCACATTTGTGGATGTACCGGGATTTCTCCCAGGCGTAGACCAAGAACACGGTGGCATAATCAAACACGGTTCAAAGCTGCTGTACGCTTACTGTGAAGCTACCGTGCCAAAGGTCACAGTCATACTACGCAAGGATTACGGCGGAGCCTACGACGTTATGGGTTCAAAGCACAGCGGTGCCGACATTAACTACGCTTGGCCTACAGCCGAAATCGCCGTCATGGGACCACATGGAGCGATAAACATCATATTCCGCAAGGAAATCCAAGAAGCCAAAGATCCAAAAAAGAAACACGAAGAACTCGTAGCCGAGTATCGCCAAAAATTCGCGTCACCCTACATAACGGCACAAAAAGGCTACATAGACGAAGTCATAGAGCCAGCCCACACAAGACCAAAACTCATCAGTGCCTTGGAAAGCTTGGCGACAAAACGCGAACAAAGACCATCAAGAAAACACTCAAACCTACCACTGTAAACTCACAGACCAAAACTCCCTGTTCTCATGGAAGCATCCAAACATCCTCTAGGAAGTATGCGCTGGTGACTGCGAGAAAGCTAGACAGAGACACAATAATACAAACCCTTGTAAATGCCTTGGAACCGCTTGATTACGTTCATGCTTTCTGGGAAGGAGGCGCTGCGGCTTGGAACAGAATCGACGAATGGTCAGACATAGACCTCTACCTTGCCGTAGACGACGAAAAGGTTGATGAGGCGTTCCTTGCCACTGAGAAAGCGTTGAAATCGCTGTCCCCCATCAAACAGAAGTACGACGTGCCACAGACAACATGGCCGGACGCGTCTCAAGCCTTCTACAAACTGGAGAAAGCAAGCGAGTACCTGATCATAGACCTTTGCGTCCTGAAGCTCGGCAGCAAAGAAAAGTTCTTGGGGCCCGAAATACACGGCAACAACGTGTTCTACTTCAACAAGGGCAACAGGATCAAACATCCAATACTGGATAAGGCGGCTTTCGTCTCAAAACTGCGTCAGAGGCTGGAAAGGCTCCGAGCAAGATTTGACATGTTCAACGTCTTCGTGCAGAAAGAGATCAACCGAGGCAACTACATCGAAGCCACAGACCTCTATCACGGTCTCACCATTGCCTTGCTGACCGAAGCGCTCAGAATCAAGCACAACCCCATCCACTACGACTTCAAAACCCGCTACGTACACTACGAACTCCCACAAGTGACAGTCAAGAAGTTACAACGCCTTTGCTTCGTCAAGAACGCGAAGGACTTGCAGAAAAAATACGATCAAGCAACCAAATGGTTCAGCAAAACCATGTCAGAGATCGATAGAAAAGAAATAGAAAAACTAGTCAGATCCGGCTCTACACGCTAATGACGGACTGAACCCTCGGTTCACGTCGTCGAAGAATGTTTTGTCAGTATTCTCGGTTCTTTCCATTCCTCTCGGAGAATGCTGTACATGCAGTCGTCTCTCCATTTTCCTCTGCAGTGGAAGGTTTTTCTCAGGACGCCTTCTTTTTTGAATCCAGCTTTTTCAAGAGCTTTCCATGACGCAATGTTTTCCGGGTCAGCCTTTGCCTGAATCCTCACGATGTCTTTTGAGAGGAACAAGTAGTCAACCATTATCCTGATGGCTTCAGTGACATAGCCCTTGCTTCTTTCACTTGGTACAATGAAGTATCCAAGCTCTGTCTCTCCGGCTGATAGAAAGTGAGCCATGTAACCGATCCTTGTTCCATTCTTCTTCTCCACGAGAAACCACTGCGCATCTTGGAGGTTATCATAAATCTTCTCCAACTCTGTTCTTGTCTCCTGTCTAAACGGTTCATATTCGCCCATAAACTCAGGGTTGTTGTCCCATTCCAGCAGGATTGGCAGGTCTTCCTTCTCCATTATCTTGACGTTAACGTTGGGTCCTTCAAGCAACCACTAACACCGTCACACTAATCCCAATCCATGGTTCTTATTGCTTTTGGAAGACGCTTACATTGGATTCTTGATGCATAGTCACGTGCCTCAGCCCCGCTCTGCTTGCATAGAACTGAAACGTGAGAAAAGGTAATAACACAGAAGAATGAACTTCTAAATACATGTTCGAGAGTTGAGCCTAATGAAGATCGACGAGATCAGAACAGAAAAAGACGTCATACAGCATTTGAGCGATAAGACAAAATTTGAAAAAGACATCCTAGTTGCCACGTTCAAGATCCCAAAAGGAAAAGTCAGCACGTATAAGCGAATAGCAGAAAAGATTGGCAAACCAAACGCCTACCGAGCTGCTGGCAACGCCTTGCACAAGAATCCGCTCGCGCCTGTCGTCCCGTGTCACCGCGTCGTAAAATCTGATGGCACGTTTGGAGGAGAGACGAAAGGAGCCGAATCCAGAAAAAGGCTTCTGGTGAAAGAGGGAGTGCCAATCGAGAACAACAGAGTCAAGATGAGCAGCAAGATCTTATTCTAGCCAGTCATGATGTTCCAAGAGAATCCAACCTAAACAGATTAATATTGCCAGTCATCACTTTCCAATTTCTGATTTAGCTCATTTACAGATAGGTGATAGGCTCTGTCCCACAAACCAGTCAAGATTACCGACACGACATTCCGAGACGCACATCAATCACTGATGGCCACGCGGATGAGCACCGAATCCATGCTCAAAATAGCCGAAAAAATGGACCAAGTCGGCTTCTTCTCCCTAGAAGCTTGGGGCGGAGCAACCTTCGACGTGGCAATACGCTTTTTAGCCGAAGATCCTTGGGAGCGCATTCGCCAACTAAAGAAACGCGTCAAACGCACACCCCTCCAGATGCTCCTGCGGGGCCAAAACGTAGTGGGCTACCGCAACTATCCCGACGACGTTCTCATCAAATTCGTTGAAAGAGCAGCCGTAAACGGCATAGACATTTTCCGAGTATTCGACGCTTTGAACGATATACGCAACATGGAAGTCGCCATCAAAACAGTCAAGAAATGCGACAAACACGCACAAGGAACCATCTGCTACACTATCAGCCCAGTTCACACTGTTGAGCACTTCGTCAAGTTTGCAAAAGAATTAGCCGCCTTGAATTGTGACAGCATCTGCATAAAGGACATGGCCGGCATGCTTGCACCAGAACCAGCCTACGAACTCATAACCGCTCTAAGAAAGGAAGTAGGCCTTCCCGTGCACTTGCACTCTCACAGCACCAGCGGCATGGTCATGATGACATATTACCGCGCATGCGAGGCAGGCGTGGACATACTGGACACAGCTTTTTCACCTTTTGCATGGGGCACATCCCAGCCGCCAGTCGAGTCAGTCGTCGCCGCACTCAAAGGCACACTATACGATACGGGATTGGACCTTGCACTGTTAAGCGAGATAGCCCGCTACTTCAGAGAACTACGCGAAAAATACTACGACCCACTGAAGCTTATCGATCCAAAAGCCGAGCGCATTGACGCATCGATAGTTGTGCACCAAATCCCCGGTGGGATGTTCAGCAACCTACTGAGCCAGCTCCGTGAGCAAAAAGCTGAGAATCGCCTTGCCGAGGTCTTGGAAGAAGTCCCCAAAGTGAGAAAAGAACTCGGTTACCCACCACTCGTAACGCCAACCAGCCAACTCGTCGGCATACAAGCAGTCATGAATGTTCTTTCTGGCAAGCGTTACAGCATGATTCCCAAGGAAATCAAAGACTATGCTAAAGGCCTATATGGGAAACCCCCAGCCCAAATCGACCCGAAAATAAAGAAGAAAATCATTGGAGACGAGCAATCTATGACAGGTCGCCCAGCTGATCTTCTTGAACCAGCGTTGGGCAAGATTCCTGAAGACGTAAAGCCTTACATCGAAACAGAAGAAGATGAAATAACGTATGTCCTTTTCCCACAGATAGCCTTAGAGTTTTTCAAAAAGCGCAAAGCAAAAAGGGAAGATGCTAGAAGCGGAATCATGCCTGAGCGAGTCGCCGAGCTTGAACAGGTTGCTGCCATCGCTGTTGCTGTAGCACTTTGTTCCAATAGTTCAAGCAATGTTAGAGCGCTCACATTCGCTAAGAAGAAAGATAGTACGTCAAACTGGGTCCTGGCAGGCAGACAGAGTCTAGCCGAATATGGTGCATAATCATGCAGACTTACGAAATCCTCATAGATGGAAAACCTCAGAAAATCGAAATAACAAGAAACAACGAGAGAAGCTTCACTGTCAAGGTAAATGATAAATCCATAAGCGTGGAACTGCAAACCGAAAAAACTGACCTGCAGGAACGCTTTCCAATAAGAATAGCTGACAAAACTTACCAAGTGCACGTACCCAAGACCGATCTCGCAAAAACCTTCCAAATAGAAGTTGAAGAAGCCACATTCAAAGCTGAAGTCAAAACCTCACCGCAGAAAACAGCATTGACGGTCTCTGAACCAGCGCTCATAACGCCTACGAGAAGAATCGCCAAAAACCAATTCACAGAGGGTTCCGTGACAGCGCCGATGACAGGCAAAATAGTGTCAGTCAAAGCCAAGAAAGGTGATCAAGTCAAAGCTAATCAAGTGCTCTGCATCATCGAAGCCATGAAAATGGAAAACGAAATCAACGCGTCAAAAGCTGGTGTGATAAAGGAAGTGAACGTTTCTGAGGGTTCGCCTGTGAATGAAGGCGACGTCCTATTTGTAATAGGTTAGAAGATTGAAGGCGGCTTATACTCGCCAAACACGTCGCGCAAATTGCCGCATATTTCGCCCAGTGTCGCGTATTCTCGTACCGCTTCAAGTATGAGGGGCATCAGATTCACGTTTTCCTGCTCAGCTCCTCTCCTCAGCTTGCTTAAAGCTTCATTGACTCTGGCTTGGTTTCTCTGCCTCTTGATCTCCTTCAATTGCTCGACAAGCTTCTTTTCAACTGATGGGTCTATTTGGAGAAGCTTCATTGGGGCTTCCTCCTCACTCTTGAAATCGTTTACGCCGACGACAACGCGTTTCTTTGCTTCAACTTCCTTCTGAAAGCGATAAGCACTCTCGGTAATCTCTCGTTGCATAAACCCCTTCTCGATAGACGCGACAGCTCCGCCCATGCCATCAATCTGCTCTATGTACTTTTCTGATTTTTCCTCGATTTCATTCGTCATGTATTCAATGTAGTAAGAGCCTGCAAGGGGATCAACACTGTCGACCACTCCGCTCTCGTAGGCAATTATCTGTTGAGTTCGAAGCGCAACGGTGACAGCTTCCTCGCTGGGCAAGGCATACGCCTCATCAAACGAGTTCGTGTGCAGAGACTGAGTGCCACCCAAGACAGCCATCAAAGCCTGCAAAGTGACGCGGACAACGTTATTATAGGGTTGTTGGGCCGTAAGTGAGACTCCAGACGTTTGCGTGTGAAAACGAAGCATCCACGAGCTAGGATTCTTGGTCTTGAAGCGTTCTCGCATGATCCGTGCCCACAACCGTCGGGCGGCTCTGAACTTGGCGATCTCCTCTAGGAAGTTGTTGTGTGCAGCAAAAAAGAACGACAACCTGCCTGCAAACCTGTCTAGGTCTAGGCCTCTGTCAATGGCAGCCTGCACGTAAGCGATTGCGTTTGCGAACGTAAATGCCACTTCTTGAACGGCGGTGGAGCCAGCCTCGCGGATGTGATAGCCGCTTATGCTGATAGTGTTCCATTGCGGCATGTTCTGGCTGCAATATTCGAAGATGTCTGTTACCATGCGCATGGAAGGCTTCGGCGGAAAAATGTACATGCCCCTAGCCACGTACTCTTTTAGGACATCGTTTTGAACTGTGCCTCCGAGCCGAGACTGATTAGCTCCCTGTTTTTGTCCAACAGCCGCATACATGGCAAGCAAGACATTGGCTGGGGCATTAATAGTCATTGAAGTCGTAACCTTGTCCAAAGGAATCCCATCAAACAAAACTTCGACATCACGCAGTGTACTCGCGCTGACGCCTACTTTGCCAACCTCGCCTAACGCCAATGGGTGATCGCAGTCGTAGCCCACTTGGGTTGGAAAGTCAAAAGCTACACTCAAGCCGGTTTGTCCATGCTCTAACAAGTACTTGAAACGTCGATTCGTTTGTTCAGCTGTTCCAAAGCCAGCGTACTGCCGCATGGTCCAGAAGCGTCCTCGGTACATGGTCGAGTAGACGCCTCGGGTAAACGGGTACTCGCCTGGAAACCCCAAGTCTTTCAGATAGTCCGACTCTGCAAGATCTGTTGGAGTGCAAAGTCGTTTGACTTGGATGCCGGAGCTTGTCGATATTTCGCCTCTTTCGGGGAGCTTGTCAAAGCTTCTGGCAACTGTTTCCTTTTCCCATTTTTCTTTCTGTTTGCGGATCTCGTCTAACCTGTTCTTGTCAAACATTGATGTGGACACCTAAACGATTAGACTGCCCGAGGAACATAAAAGAATTATCAATAAGGCGAGCTGTAACTGATAATAATGGCAAAGAACCTCTAGATTACTGAGAGACTCGGTGCCGAACTTGAAAGTCAAAGTCGAATATCTTGGTCACATAAAGAATATTACTCAAAACAGAAGAGAAGAAGAAGTCGAAATAGCAAACAACGCTGCAATTACTGACTTGCTTCTTCTTCTTTCTAAAGAATATGGAGAACCATTCAAGAAGGCCATCTACGAACCCAAAGCTTCAGATTTGAAGCCAAACTACATTGTCACGGTAAACGGATACCTTCTCAATCAACTAAATGGTGTTCAAACCAAGCTCAAGAATGGCGATCACGTAGCGCTATTGCCCATTGTGAGTGGCGGCTAGTACTCTTCTTTCTTGTCTATCAAGCCGTCTCTTCGAGCCTTGTACATGGCAACCTTGAAAAAACCTAACCCAATCATAATCGTTGCGAACATCGTCAAGACCAAATACAACAGATCCGTCTGCACCGCAAAACCTGATTGCCCCAGGATGGAGTACCTAACAATTCTGAGGAAGTACGTGATTGGCAAGGCGTTTGAGATTGCTTGCCCCCAAGACGGAAGGATTTGCGGCATGAAGATGACTCCACCGAACAAGTAAAGAATGCCCGATACGTATTCTGATAGCATGAACTGAACTTTTGACGTCATTATGTTTATTCCGCAAAGGATGAACCCCATAGCTATGAAACAAGCTATCCCAAGTATCAAACTCAACGCCAGAAGTGGAACATCAATTTGAAGCCAGTTAATGGGAATCTGAACTCCAAGCAAGCCTTGGAAAACGGCGACTCCAAAACCCAGCGTTAGAAGCAGTGAAACTGAAGCGTTCATCACTCCGTTCAAGGTTCTGCCGAAAATGTACCACGCTAGAGAACCAGGGCTCAGGTAAATGTGTTTCAGCACTTCATAGTGTGCCCTGTCTTCATGTATCAGCATGGTCATCGTCATCATGATCTGCACCACGTAGATGAAGAAGCTGTTTCCGATGAACATGTAGGCAAAATACTGAGGGTTAAGCGCTCCGCCTGCTGAAACGCTACCAACGAGAAAAATGAATCCAACCATGAGCAGACCTGCAAGTGGACGAATGAGATAGTATATGGCAAATACGAGAGGGTCAGCCCAGTTGGTTTCCACTTTCCAGCCGAGCCAAATGGCTTGTTTGACTGCTCTCAGAATAGTGTTTACTGCCATCGCAGTGTCAGCCGTCCTTCTTTCTTACCTAGGTTCTCCATGTAGTTCAAGGCAAACTTGGCTAGTGGCAGCAAAATCACTATGAAAACCACAAGTGCGATCACATTGAGCCACGTGGTTCTTATTCCTTCACCAAGGATTAGGACTCTCCTTATGCCGTCCAAGCCAAAAGTCAGTGGAATCAACGAAGACAAAAGCTGGACCACGCTAGGGACTGCAGTGCTGCTTAACGGAAAATATGATCCTGAAAGAAACTGTACGGGTTCTTGAAGAAGGTTTGCTGTGTGCCATGCTTCTCTACCGTACATCATGAACAATGAGGCAAACAGCATGCCTAATGCGTATAACGCTACGATTGTTAGAAAGAATATCAGGAGAGCCGTTAAGGGTTCATAGATCATCAATGGAACATGGAAGATCAGAATTCCAACAATGAGAATCGACATGGCTCTGAGGGTGGTGTTCACGATTCCTCCCAACGCCATCCCGAGAAGGATGGCCATTCTTGAAACTGGCGCGACAAAGTAGGCTTCCAATGTTCCGGTTTCTTTTTCCCAATAGAATTGTGCTGACATGTTCCACAGCACATTAGACCAGAACGCGATCATCGTTCCACCAATGATCACAAAACCAGAGTATTCAGGTGGAGCGTTAACCATCTTGTACATGTAGATGTAAGCGCTCAGAGTCAATATGGGAATGATCATCTCTGCGATGAGCCATTCAGGTTCTCGGTTACCACCTTTGATTCTGACCCAGAGCCTAGCGTACACTGCCCTCAGGTTAAGCATCAACTCTTCACGCATGAGCTGTTGCCTCTGCTTGATCTTCGAAGCCTCGCCTACAAAGACTGATGTAAACATCTTCCAGAGTCGGTTCTGCCTTGTTGATTGCCAGTATTTTCAGTTTCTGCGGTTCCAGTTTCGCCAGGATCTTTGAGAAGACATCTTCGTCTTTCACCATGACCTTGAGTGTGGTTGTGTTTGTCTGGATGCTTCGTGTTTGAGAGGATCCTACGATTCCTGCCATTTTCTCCATGAAACCAAAATCAGCTTGAACAGACGAAACTTCAACCCTCATTATCACGTTTTCTTTAAGATTTTCTTTGAGCCTAAAGGGGCTGTCACAGACTAGAATTCTGCCGTGGTCAATAATAGCTACTCGATCGCACATCTCGTCGGCCTCAGCCATGTAATGTGTTGTCAACAGAACTGTGCCTTTCCTTTCCCTTTTAGCCCAGTCCACGATGTAAGTTCTCAGTTTCTTCGACGTCAAAACATCTAATCCCAACGTAGGCTCATCTAGGAACAGTATTCTAGGATCGTTCAACAAGCCTCTGGCAAAATTCAATCGCTGCTTGTAGCCCGTTGAGAGCTTTGACATTCTCGTGTTCGCGTATTCCTCAAACTCCAGATCCTTGAATAACTGACTGATCCTTTCTCTTGCTGCGGAAGAGGACAATCCATGAAGCTGCGAGAAGAACCACAGGTTCTCCCTTGATGACAGTATCCCATACCCAGGTGCCTCGCCTCCCGAGACTAAGCTTATGATTTTCCTGACTTTATTTGATTCGTTGGCTACGTTGAATCCGCCCACGTACGCTTCACCGCTCGTTGGAAGCAACAAGGTCGTCAAAATCTTTATCAAAGTAGTCTTGCCCGCACCATTAGGCCCAAGTAGCCCAAAAATCTCTCCCTCTTCAATGGAAATCGAGACCTTGTCGAGCGCTATCACTGGTTTGTCCTGTCCCTTGAAGGTTCTGCCTAATTCTCTGGTCTCAACGGTACGTTGCAAGATTGTTCACGAACCAACAAAGAATGCAGTTTTGCATAATTAAGAATTTCTATCTTGAGCCAAAAGGTCGAAAACTCTGTTGGCCAATGTCAAGCTATTTAAATAGATTATGCGCCATTTCTTTCACGAGGACGATGCGCTTGGATCGAGTAGAAGCTTTGAAAAGAATCGCTTTTGAGAAGAAACGGTTTGACGGGTTCCTTGTTTTCAACGCTGCAAACCAAATGTATCTGACGGGCGTATCCGGTGAGACAGTTCGCGCTACGCTTGCCTGTGTGCTGATCCCCGCTAGAGGCGAAAGCAGGATCTACGTGTACGGCGTGAACTATGAACAAGCGAAAGCCGAGGGCAAAGGGTTCAGGGTCGAACTTGTAAAGCGACGCGAAGACCTCATCGCAAAGATAGCAGCACAAGTGAAGTCCCTTAATATCAAGAATTTGGTCGTCGACTCTATGACCGTTGAGGGTTATCGCGGTCTCATGAAGGGCTTACGTGGTCAGGTAAAGCTGAAGATGCAAAGCAACCTCTTGTGGGAGCTGCGCAAAATGAAGGACGAGAAAGAGCTTGAGCTTATGCGGAAAGCCGCTGACTTGACTAGCGCAGGCATGAAAGCTGCTTACGAAACAATCAGACCCTGTGTCAAAGAGATTGAGGTTGCTGCCGAGATTGAATATGCGATGCGGAGACGAGGCGGGTGGGGAACCGCCTTTGAAACGTCAGTTGCCTCTGCTGCTCATTCTGCTTTTCCACACGGTGGCTGCACGGACAGAGAAATAAGAAAAGGCGACCTAGTTGTCGTCGACATAGGTGCCACATATCACCATTACTGCTCTGACATGACGAGGACTATGGTGGCTGGAAAGCCCTCAGACAAACAGATCAAGCTTTACGAAATCGTCAAAAAAGCACAATCAAAAGCTTTTGAAGCAATGAAACCCAAAGCAAAAGCCAAGGAAATCGATGCGGTTGCTAGGAACATCATAGCAAAGGCTGGCTACGGCGAGTACTTTGTTCACGGTTTAGGGCACGGCGTGGGCCTAGAGGTCCATGAACCTCCGACACTGAACTCTGAAAGCAAAGACACACTAGCCGTGGGAAACGTGGTGACCAACGAGCCTGGCATATACTTGGTCAGGTTTGGAGGCATACGCATAGAAGATACTGTTCTCGTTCAGAAGAGTCATGGTGAAAACCTGACAAAAGGTCCTTACACATTGGAAACTGTTCGATGAAAAATGTAGCCAACAGTAAGACAAGGCCAGAACCATCGCACACGCTATTACCCGCAAAACGCCGAAGCCATCCAAAAGTGGGGAAAACGCTACGGAAGGCAAGATAAGAATCGAAAACCTAAGGGATTCAAACATAGAAGACCTAATCGGTGTCTGTTCTTCCACGAGATTGGGTGATCCAATTCATCAACAAGGGGTCAACCTGAAAAGGCGATGGTTACGTGAAATGCTTGAGAAGCATGGATCAGTCGCAAAAGTTGCGTACTTCGAAGAGAAGCCCGTGGGCCAGATTCTTTTCTATCCTGAAGAATCAAATGTGGCAAATGGGTCTCCAAGGAAAGATGTTCTTGTTACGCTATGTGTTTACAATCCTGCTTCATCAGCGCAGAAGCATGGAATAGGCACCAAGTTGCTGCAGAGCTTGATCTTGGATGCAAAAAGAAGAAGAACATGCTTAGGCAGCAAACCGTGCAAATTCATTCTTGTGAAAGCTTTCGATACGGGTGAATTTCTGTCAATGCCCAAATTCTTTAAGAAGAATGGTTTTATCCAAACTCCAGAACGAGAAGAACTGTTCTTCCTTCCAATTGAGGGTCGCTACGAACCAGCAAGCGCTCTGAAAGAATATGAACCCTTGCCTGAAGATAGAAACAGAGCAGTGATTCTCTACGGTCCAATATGCCAGTTTTCCTATCAATTTGCGAAGAAAATGGAAGAACAAATAAGGGAAGTTGCGCCAAATGCCCCGATTGAGCTGATAAATGAGTGGGAGAAGCCAGAAGAATCGATAAAACGTCGAAACAACGTGCTGACAGTTAATGCAAGGCCGATTAGGACTTTTTTCATGGATACTTTGAGATTCAAGGAAGAGGTGAGGCTTGCCTTGGGCGAAAAGCGCCAAAAAACTCGTCTTTAAGCGAATATTGAAGGGTTTAATCCGGGATGGAAAGAAAAGTTTAAAAGCAACTTATGTAGAAGTTATGGAAAGTGTATGAGGGGGATGGTAGAAGCAAATTTTTCCCTTCTCTCCTTTCTCCCCTATTACTAAAAGCTACCATTCCCCTCAAACAACCTTTACCCTGCTTGAGCACTTATAGCTTGTGGAACTATCTTCTATTTCGGAAAAGAAGGCTGGTAAGCCTAAAATATGACTGATTAGCAACATTCGTCCTCTAGGAGTGAAGCGTCGTGGTGAAAATCCTCATAATCTATGATTCCAGAACCGGAAATACTGAGAAAATGGCTCTTGCAATTACTGAGGGCGCCCAGCAGATTAATGGAGTGGAAGCCGTCGTCAAGAAGGTTGAAAAAGCAACCCTCCAAGACTTGCAGGAAGCAGACGGAATAGTTATGGGCACGCCAACGTACTACGGCCAAATGTCAGGCAAACTCAAGGCCTTCATTGACGAATCTGCCAAGATCCACGGCAAGCTGAAGGGAAAAGTTGGTGCAGCCTTCACAAGCTCGGGAGGAACAGCATCTGGTGCAGAGACAACGTTGCTTTCTATACTGCAAACCATGCTAATCCACGGCATGATCATTCAGGGCAGACATGACGACAAGCACTATGGCGCCGCATCGGTTGAAGGCCCAGACCAAGAGAGCATCGAAAGCTGCAAGGAACTGGGAAAAAGAGTAGCCAGCTTAGCTGAAAGGCTCAAGTCTTCCTAATCCAGTGGTATCGACTTTGAAATTCTGCGGAATAGTGGGTAGCCCAAGAAAACATGTAAACGTGGATTCACTTGTCTCACAGGTTCTGAAAGGTGCGAGCAGCAAGGGAGCTACGACGGACAAGATCTACCTAAACGATTTAAACATCAAACCATGCCAAAGCTGCGGAGTCGATCCAAACCCGAAATATTGTCTTTTGGACGATGACATGAAAATAATCTACAACGCACTGCAATCATGCGACGCCATAGTGTTAGGTTCTCCGGTGTATTTTGATACGGTAAGCGCGCAAGTCAAACTTATGATAGATCGCTGCAACTGTCTCATGCCCTACATTAAACATGGTGACGGAGCTTTCGGGTTCGAGAGAAGGATGAGAAAGCACAAGAAAGGGATTTTCATAGCTGTAGCAGGCACAGCTCAGGAATTTGACACAATCCAGACTACTACGGGAAAAGGGTTTTTCAATTGGACAAGCATTGAATTGATTGAAACGATTCTGTATTCTCACGATGACGATTTGCTGGGCAGCGTAAAGAACGATACTAAGGAAATGAAGCGTACGTTTGAGGCTGGAATAAGACTTTTCGACATGATCAAATGACAAGGTGCGGTCATAGGCATGTGGTGGGCCCGCCCGGACTCGAACCGGGGACCAACAGGTTATGAGCCTGGCGCTCTGACCTAGCTGAGCTACGGGCCCCTTTCTTGTCTCGCAGTCGCTATTATGCTGTTTTCATTTTGATTTAAACATTTTCTGCCTCTAACCTACTCATGAAAGATTTAAAAAGTCTGTCGTCTGGTACATTAGAGAACTGAGGAGGGGATGATTTTGGAGTTGAAGGTTTTTACTCTACCGACTTGCTCAGTCTGCCCTGTTGCCAAAACCATCGCTTTAGAAGTTGCAGAGGAATTTGGCATTGATTATAGAGAGGTTAATATGGCTATGAAAGACGGGTTGGACGAAGGAGTGGCCTTCGATATCTTGAGTACTCCTAGCATAGCGATAGATGATGAGGTTATAGCTAAGGGTAGAATGGTCTCTAAGGAAAGACTAGTGGAGGAAGTCAAGAAGCGAGTCGAGAGATGGCGTGAAAGGGCTTCAAAGGAAGAAGCGCTGGTTCCATGAACTTGGATTTTCGAGCCAACTAGACTAGATTCGCGTGGTCAATATTCAGCAGTGTGTCCGTTCATAATGGTACAGATATTCTTGGGCATAGCCAGCATATTCGCCGAAATATTCGCGTCCGAACGCATTTAGTTTTTCGTAATCCGTGCTGGTCAGAGACCTCTTGCTTGTTGTTCTTGAAATGAACTCTCTTGGGAAATGACCGGAATAGTGCTCCGTAATGACACGTTTTATCCACACATCAATTGGAAAGGCCTCAAGTTTTTCAAGAGAGAACAGCAAGACGCAGTCTGCGACTTTCAACCCCACACCTGGAAGCTTCATTAATTCTGCTTTGGCTTCTTTGTAGGTGGCGTTTTTCAAGCGCTCGAATTTCAGTTCATTTTTGTTGATGATCTTTGCTGTTTCATGGACATATCTGGTTCTATAACCTAGACCGCGTTTGGCTAGATCGTCGGGATGCGCTCTTGCCAGTTTTCTTGGTGTGGGAAACGTGTGGAAGTCTAGGCCATCAAAGTGGATCTCTTCTCCGAATCGTTTGGAAAGATTGAACAGCATGTGCTCTATTCCAGCTATACTCTTGTACGTTGCACAAATGTACGAGATCAGGCACTCCCATGGGTCCTGACGTAGAATACGCAGACCTCTGAAAACGCTGATAGCTCTCCTAATATGCTCATCCTTGCTGATTTGTGAATAGACCTTGAACAGATCATCATCCAACCTGAAATAAGCTTTGACAAAACCAGAATCCACATTCTCAAATACTAGTCGATTGTTGGTTTGGCGTATCTTGAGGATCTTGCCCTTGACTACGCTGTACCACCAATCTCCATGTTTTTCCCACCTAAAGGTTTGTCCGCAACAAAGTGTGGCATCCAGATCGAATGGTTCTGATTTGTTAAGTTGAATACTCATTAGTCTCACGTATCATCTTCGTTTGCGCTGGCTGAACAGGTTTTGTCTATGAACAGGTCTGGTTTCGGTACCTCGGGTGACAATCCTTTCCGTGTACGGATCTGTTTCACAATTTCCACTGCGACGTGTCCTGATGCTTTTCTCCATTGAGCGAAGGTGCTTTGCCAGAAAGCGTGCCCAGAAGTGGCTGACCGCATTTCAGACGTCAAGCCGAAAGTTTCTGCGACTGGAATGTAACCTGTGATTATCGTGAGCATCCCCTTGTTTCTAGTGGCTTGGATCTTCCCGCGCCTAGAGGTTATTATACGTGTGCAAGTGCCAAACCATTGGGTCGGAGTGGATATTTCAATTCTGTAGATCGGCTCAAGAAGGGTTGGCTTGGCTGTTAGGATGGAGCCGAATATGGCTCGACTTGTGGCACGCATGATTTGTATTGGTTCACGCTTGGCAGGATCTTCGTGAATCTGAGCGTCCACAATTTTGACTTTTAAGTTCCTCAAAGGCTGTTCACATAGCGGTCCTGTTTTGCATGCCCAGAGGAAACCTTGAATGATTGCGTCCTTCACTTTGCTGATGCGTTCCCCTTCTTGCACGTAACTTATGAGTGCATTTCCTCTTTCATCAGTTGCCCAAACGTTTCCCGCCATGTCATGCAAAGCGGATCGTGTGATTTTCTTCCTTGCTGGTTCCACTTGCAGACGCAGACTATTCTGTTTGTTGGGACTAATTGCCATGACTGTCAGACCGTTTCCCATTATCGCCTCTTGGTAATCTGCTGTAGGATTGGATGTAACAATATCAGTGTTGTCGCTGTAGTTCCTCAGAAATGCCAGCGCAGTTTCCAAGTGAAGTTCCCCCATTCCGCTCAGGAGGTATTCTCCTGTTCTTTCATCGATGGTGACCGTGAGGTTCTGGTCCTCTATTGAAAGTCTATTCATGGCTTCGACCAAGCATGTCAGCTTCTCAGGATTTCTTGGCTCAATCGATATTGTTGCCACAGGCTCTGAAACGTATCTCATCTGCTCGAACGGCAT
>Ga0315291_10002817_pt1 | contig 22610 bp, 32 predicted proteins | sample YL17G12_20_MG_FD_203070 | JGI IMG/M metagenome (GOLD analysis project Ga0315291, IMG submission 203070) | Sediment microbial communities from Yellowstone Lake, YNP, Wyoming, USA - YL17G12_20 | ecosystem: Environmental > Aquatic > Freshwater > Lake > Sediment | place: USA: Wyoming | collected... | reverse complement strand
AAACTGTTCAGTTAGATCGCTATAAGTTTTGGGGTACTCCTGGTACTAAGGATAGCCGCGAACGTATTGCCGATCAAACTATTGGTACTGCCAATAGCCGTAATATCACAAAAGAAAAAGTTCTTGTGGTACTTAAGGAATATACTGGTCCTGCCGATCCTGCCGATCCTACTCAACCCAGTACCTTTAAGATTGCACGTGAAACACTGATTACCGCACAGCGTCTTTTGCTGGATACAGGTAATCTAAATATGTTCCACCAGTCCATTGGTTCTCTTACCTTACTTGATGATTATCGTCGTTGGCGTGATCGTGTGTTTATTGATGAACTATCCAAAGCAGAAGCTAATGGTGTAGCATCAACAACACAAGGTGGATACTTCTTCCCTGCTGGTAAAGTTAAAGATGCCTCTGGTCGCATCACATATACCACTGCAGAATTCACTGCTAATACACAACAGTTCTCTGTTCGTACGGATCTACTGAATGTAGTAAAAGATCTACGTAAGCGCAACGTTCCTACCTTCTCTGATGGTTTGTATCGTTGTATTTGTGATCCTACATTCATGATGCATCTGCGTCGGGATCCTGACTTCCGTGAAATTGCACGTTATGCAGGTAATCCTGGTCAAGGCATGTATATGTCGGGTAACCCGATGATGCCTAACAACGCAGGTTTCTTCCAGGGTCCTCAAGCTGGTCAAGGTTATTTCCTTGCTGGCGAACCTGTAATGCCTACCGGCGTACAATTTGAAGGTGTGAAGTTCTACGAATCAACCAACTTCCCCACCAAGAATATTACCGCTACATTTGATAACTCTACTTACGGCAGTAAAGAAGTAGCACAAGGTTTCTTCTTTGGACCACAAGCTGTAGGTGTTGGTGTCGGCGGTCCTAATGCACAAGTACTCATTAATAACAATGATGACTTTAGCCGCTTCATTATCTTGATCTGGCAACTCTATGCTGGTTTTGATATCTTGAATAAAGATTTTATTACCACTGCCTATAGTTTTGTCGCAGATGATGGTGATGTTTGATAAACAACAATAAAACAAAACGGAGAATTAAATGACTTACTTGTCAACTAAAAAAATCTACCCAGGTAACTGGACAGGAGATTTAAATGGCTGGTATAAAAACATTGACACCACTGGTGGAACTACAGTTGATGCTTCTGCAGACGGCCCTACTTCTGTATTAGCTGTTCCCGGCTGGCGCTTTTTTCAACAACGTGGTTATGTTCCTGTAACCTGGAAATCAGGTGATGCTGCTACTTATGGTCAAACCATGAGTGTAATTATCCCTTCCCCCTATCGTCAGGACGATACACGTACTGATATTACCGGGATGGTACTGAGTGGTAACACCACGCAAGCAGCTTATATCTACCGTTCTGCACTATCTGTTGCCTCCGGTTGGGGCGATAATCGTGTTGCATCTGGTGTATACGCTACTACAGGTACAGTACTTGCTTTTGGCCGTGATAATGCTGGTGTTCCCGTAGCTGCTTCTGGTGAGCCAGTAGCCGCTGCTGTACTTACATCTACAGTATCAGGTGATGCAGCAACTAAGATTTACTTTGCAGGTGGTGCACAAGCCCTTGGCTCCTTCCCTGTATTTATTTCTGCTCTGGCGCAAATAAATGCAGCATCTGGGTTAGTAAATAGTGGTATTGCATACAAGATATTAACCACTGGCACTACATTTAAAGTGTACGCCAAAGGCTCAGCTGATGCTCTTACCGCTACTGGCGGTGTATACATCTCAGATACAGATAAAGCTGCTGGTTTAACTGGTTATCTACTAGTTGAAGCCTGCTATATCGTACCTGATAATGCACCAGATTATAATTCAATTGAGCAATACTTACCAAATCGTACGGTAAGTACTTAATTGGTTCCCATTGTGGGTGGTTTAGGCTAAACTAAAACCAGATCTTCTGGATTACATGCTTTACCAACACACAAAAACTGGTGCACGAGTTAAAGTTATTAGTGAATGGGATAATGGCGATTGGTTTTTGGTCGAAGATCAAGACGGTCGCCTTTATACTGTTTACAAAACTGAAATCACACCTGATGAATCAGCTACAAAAACAGTTAAAACATTACAAATAAAAGATAAAGCAGCTAAAGAAGAACCACGTGCATTTCCCCCTGACATACGCTTAAATATTAATTCAGCAACTGCTCAAATGATTGCTGATCATATCAAAGGGATCGGATTAAAAACTGCACGTGAACTTAAAGATATCCAGATGAGTTTATCCGGCGAAAGATTTACTACTTTGGAACAATTAAAACAAGTAAAACGTGTTGATTGGGAATCTGTATTTGCAGCTAACTTGATACGTGTTTAATAGTAGCCCCACTTCACTGGGGCTTCTTTATTTTATAATGAAAATAAAATAGCATGTCTACTGCACGCTCGAGTTACACTGGCCCTTCTAAAAAAATAGGCGGTTCTAGTCCTTATCATGTTGATTTCAAAATTTTAAAATCATTACCTATTGCAGAACAAGTAAAAGCTTTTGATACTCTCGCGGCACGATATGGGCAAAATAAAAGAAACATTGAATTCTCTAATGCAGGTGTTTCAGGTGATATTTATAATCCCAATGTACCTTTTTCAGAACGAGCAGCATTGCTTCAAAGAGCAACTGGAGCGCATGCACCTTCGTCTGCAGATTTTAATTCTTATGATTTCTACGTTCCTTTTAAAGGTCAATCTAGATTTAAACCAGGAGCTGTAGAAGATGCTTCTATTTATCTTCCTACAATTGCAGGAGGAAAAGTAAGACGTGGCTCTGGAGGAGGGTATGGATATTTTTCAGAAGCATTAGATCCATCAGGCAAAGTTTTATACCGTGTAGGTCACGGTAATGTTGATCGGCCAGAAAATGATAGTGGTTTAACAGTACCACAGGTTGCAGCACTGCCCCCTCCCGCTGCACAGGGAAGTACTTTTTCCCAGCGGCAGCAAGATCAATTGCTAGGTGCCGGGTCAGCTCTTAATTTCTTATCTAACTACCTTGGTCGATCAGAAAAGAAAGCTAGTCCTTACAGTGGTTTGATTAGTTCCTTACTACAACAGCAACGTGATCCAACCGAAGAGTTTCTGATGTCTTACGTAATGGGATCAAATCCTAATGCAGCCATGTGATGAATTGAATTTATTACCTTTATAATATAAGAACAGTGGTAGTTATCAGTGCAGTTATCTAACTTTGATAAAAGTAGAGTAAGATATCATTTGGGATATTTTACAGTTTCTGTTCCAGCAGGAGACTATGCACGACTAGAAGAATCTTTAAATACTGTTCCAGATTCATATTTTTATAATAAAATTATTATTCAAATTGGACGTTGCGATACTGCAGAGAAAAAGACTGAGGTTGCTACATCTCCTTCTACCAGAATTGAAAGTATTTTAGGTGATGTAGATCGTACGATTAGATCTAGTAATGCAAGAGAAGCACTTAAAGTATGGGATGAGATATACTTATATGAAACTAATCGTTTAGCAATGATCCTTTACGTGCCAAATTATAAAGATCCTTTTCAAGCTCGCTATCGTTATGAACGATCAGGAGCTGAATTTATTCAATCGCTCCCTGGACCAGCTGATACTGCAGTAGGTAGTAATCTTTATCTTCACATGAACCATAGGTAGTATCATGAATCCATTTCAACAATTCTTGCAAAATGCAGTGGGAAAGGGATTGCAACGTGTCCCTGGAGTTATTGACAACTTAGGTGCACCTATACAAAGATCCATAGGAAGTATTAGAGATAATTTTGTAAACAAACTTTCTTCAAGACCAACCGCTTTTTCTTTTAATGATCCCTTAACTTTTTTAAAAGGACAGGCAGGTTATGCACAACGGCAGATACAAGGGGGAATTGGACAGGTTGGTAACCTTTACAAAAAGCTTCCAACAGCTGTAAATCCATTTGCAACCCGAACACCTACAACACTATTAGGAAAAGCAGGTAGTATTGTTAATCCTCTTAACCCTAGTAACTTTGCTGGTTATGTGGGTGCTGCAGTGCTTAATGCTGCTATACCAGATAACACAAAACGAGACAATGAATTTTATAACCTTGGACTTCTTACACTTGCCCCTGGCATCCCTGGTAAGATGGCAGCATTAGGTTTATTGGGAACTACAGTTAATGCTTTTGACGAAGATGCTTTAATTAGACAATTAAACGCTTCAGACCGTATAGGTAAAAATTATACAGTAAATGGGATTCAATACGATTACAAAACAGGACGTCCAGTAAATCCACGCTATAGATCAGCTTCTCCTCCTGATGACTCAGGGTTCATAGAAATAGACAATAATACAAACAACAGAAGACCTGAAAATTTTTCTTCTCCTCGTAATACAGAAGCCGAAAGACGTTCTTATCTATCTGAATTATCTAGTGTTGCACAGCAAACAGCACAAAATCCTTTATTAAATCAATACAATGCTTTACGTAAACCTGATCCAAGAGCAGCAGAAGATCTTGGGATGCAAATGTTTGCTTTAGCAAATCCAGAGTTAGCTAAAAAAGTCCGCCCTGGTCAAGCTGGTTATGATGTAATGCAACGGGTATATCCACAAGCGACAACTACAGCAACGCTTCCAGCAAGTGTGGGTCCAACAGAACTAACGCAAGAACAAATAGATATGGCTAATCAAATGTTTTATAATCAGTATTAAATAATGGCAACACCTATTAGTCCACAAGCTGCTGCTCTTTTAAGAGTTATCCGCCACGCAGAAGGAACTGCTGGCCCAAAAGGGTATTCTACTATGTATGGTGGGGGTCAATTTGATTTATCAAAAGGACATCCTAATCAAGTCGTAAACAGTAAAAATGGACTCTCTTCAGCTGCGGCAGGCGCGTACCAATTTATGCCAGACACCTGGAGAGGCGTGTCAAGTAAACTTAAACTTCCAGATTTCTCTCCTGGTTCACAAGATTTAGGTGCTTTACAGTTAATTAGAGACCGTGGTGTAAACCCAGATCAACCATTAACACCGCAAAGTTTAAATAAATTAGCTCCTGAGTGGGCATCTTTACCTACACTAAAAGGCACTAGTTACTATGGGCAACCTGTAAAAGCTGTTAAAGAATTATTAAATATATATCAACAAAATTTAAATCCTGCTTCTTCTTCTGTGCCAAAGAAACCACAGCAACTATCACAAGCAATTGAAGCAGGTAATTTATTTGGAGCCACCGCATTGGGAACAACTTTGACAGATGAATTAAAGGATAATTTATTTGCTCAGCTATTTGAATCTCCAACTGATCCAACAGCTCAACTTCTTCCTTTTCTTTTAGGACAAAATCGAGCTATATAAGCTAGAATTTAATAAGAAAACAGAAGGTATTTAACTTGTCATCTACTTCCACTAATAAACAACCACTGTTTATTGATCGTCCTTTATTTGATGCGATCCGAGTAACAACACAAACTGTTGGTAGTGCTAGCACCAATACATTATTTGTACAAGGTGGGCAAGCTCCTTCTATTTTGGTAGATATGGATGCTGAGTTAAGTGATGATACAAATAACGGAGGTATCGTTGATTCAATTAGTATCGTACGTAATGATACATATCGTGCAGCTGACTATCTTGTTAATACAACTACCTCAGGTACTGTTATATCTATTGCCAGTGGACAAATTGTCCAGATTCAAGTAACAGGAAGTTTTACTGGCGCAGGAGTAGCTAGTAGTGGCGTGGGTTATTATACTTATACCGGATCACCTACGTTGACAGGTGTTAATACTGTCTTACGTTATTCAGGGGGAACCACATCAGGATTTAATTATAACGGAGTTGATTATAGTTATCAACCAGCAGTAACATTTGCTTTTTATCAGACACGTAATACAACAGTACCAATCCCTGGTAGTGGAGATTACAAGCTCCTTTTTGCTAAAACAGTCCCTGCTAATAGTGGCATTGTAGACTGTTCTGATCTAATGCCTCAGTTGGCTGCTCCTGTCGTCTCTGCAGGCAATACCAGTGGGTTAGGCCCTTCTGCTCCTTTACGGAACAAAGGCATCTACCTGGAGCGAGGAGACCGCATATACGTAGGTGTATTCCCAGATGCACTTAATAGTGCAGGTTATGTTCCAGGGGTTCATGTATACGCTCAAGGTGGCTTCTTCTAATAATGTCCTTTAAAGGTAAAGATTCCTTTGGTACATTTGGTGATAAAGAAGTTTTTAAATTAAAAGAAATTACACCTATCACAACAGAATTTTCTAAAGGTGGTGTACCAGGTTCTATTACAACAATTAACCGGGAGTCAGCTTGGTCTCGTTGGCGGCGTGGTTATGAATTAGCTACTGCTACTACAGATAAAGACGGTTATCAATATCGATTTAAATATGCAATACCAGCAACTACTTCAAGTGGTAACCCACCACCTACAATATCTGGTTCTTTTGTAGGCTTTCCTACATCTAATAAAGATCTTGGAATGCATTGGGCAATTTGGCGTTATGCAGGTTCTGTACGTTGTGATGATTACACTGATCCAGTTAGTACCCTAAAGTTATATATTGATTCTGTTACAGAAGATATTAACTATTGGTATGTACAACTAGCTGGTACTTGGAGTAGTGTTAATCCTTTACCTGCGCCTTTTTATATCCCTGTCATTGGACAACCTAATGGTTTAAATCCTGCTAATACAGAAATCTTTGAAGACCGTATCATCAGTGATGGTGGTCCTATCATTACAAAAGATACTATTAATCCTAGTAATCAAAAACGTTTTGGGTATGTACAAGCAGTTGTTATAAATATAAATCCATTTACTGGTGTACTTACATTTAAAAAAGCTGGCTCTATTCAAGTAACACCTGATGGTACATTCGTCACCCCTTCTCCGATTGGCTTTACGCCAGGTCGTTTTTTAATAACAGGTTCTCGTTATGCCTGTACATGTCAAGATTTTACACATCGCGATTATTTTTTTGCTAGTACTGATGGTAAAACCAATAAGAAATTATTTCCTCGCAATCGATTATCTTCTGTAAAACCAGGGCGTTTTGAATTTATTACAACAGATGGTAATTTAGATAACGAAGCAATGACATCTAATGCTGTAGATCGTACTGTTGAAATTTATGCACCTTCTGGTTTCCAACTTAACTATACAGTTACAGATGATGCTTTTGTAGATCGTACATCAGCGCGAGATAACCCAGGAGTCTATACTGAATTTGGATCGGTATATACCCGTAGTACAACGAATATCGCAGCCCCGGGTGCCACTTCAGAAGGGATGCCTAAGTTTAATGATTACAGTACTTCTCGTACACAATTAGATTCTAGTTCAGTACCACAAGATGTGATTGTGAATTTTACTGATAACTGGACACCACTATTAGATGAGTTACGTTATTGCAAACACATATACGCATTAAAATTTAAAGATCGATTGTTCCCTCCTGAGCCTAATGATTTTCCAGTTGGTGATCAAAGCATGGCAGATTGGGAACAACGTCTAGTATCAGAAACAGAAAAAGAACAACAAAAAGCAAATGCATATAATAGAACACGACGTTCATTATCTACAATGGATGTACCACCTTATAATTGTCAATCACCAATGATATTTCCTATGTTACAAAAGTTATTTAATATAACAACTGCAGATATTAAAATTACAAATTTTACAATGTTAGATAAAAATGGAATAGCATATAGCCCATAAAAAAACAACCCTCAAATATTGAAGGTTGTTGATAAGATATTTAATTACTTAACAAGCTACTAATTGCTTTTCTTGTTTACTCATAAAGTGTTGCACTGCTTTTTCATTCCATAAGTAGCTGTCCCTGGAATAGGTTTTCCCTTTGAACGCGGCATAGTGAGGACCTAGTTTCAAGGTGCCATCATCTCGCATACAGAACAATGCACTTCGATCAATGTTCAAGGATGCAGCCATTTGGTTAGCTGTCACCCATGTTGCGACTGTAGCCATGAGGAAAACAAAACAAGTACCTTCTTACAATACATAAAAATTACAGGTTTGCAAGGTTCTTTATAAACATTTCATATCTTTACGATTCGTCATGGAGATGAGGGTATCTTAAAATTAGGTAATGGCAATTACAGAGTATGTTCGCAACAGAGCATGATCCTCTCGCCTTATTAATTGAAATAACACCTAAGCATGCAAAGCGCCGCTTTCGAGATGAAATATATAAATCCTGGGAGTACTCCTGTGGTTATTGCGGTAACCCAGCCACAAGCCTGGATCATATAATACCTAGATTTAGATCAGGTTCTAGTAATCGAAATAATCTAATGCCTTCTTGTCAACGGTGCAATAATCATAAAGGTAGTACTAAAATGGAAGAATGGTATTTAACACAAGATTTTTTTTGTTATCAACGGTTAGAAAAAATTAAAGATTGGATAAACCAAGAATTACTAGATCTTTTCCAGTACACTAATGAATATATAAATCAAAAAATAAACTGATGGCTCTTACATATAATGCAAAAGAAAAAAAATGGTATAAAGTTCACGAGGAAACAAATAATACAAAAGTTGAAACACAGGATTACGAAGTAGTGGAAGCACAAAAAACTACTACAGCTGGCTGGGATGCTGTAGGTAAATATCATAAAGAAGGAGAAGAATACTACACAGCTCCTAAAAAGGTAACAAAAAGTAAACAAGTTGAAGTTGATGACAAAGCATTGAATGAAGCAAATATTAAAATAAATGAAGCCTACGATAAAGTTGTTGACGGTACTCCTACCAGTCCTACAATCGTAACTTCCACCATGGGGCAGGATTACATAGCGCAAAGAAAACGCATCAGAGACTTAGGTATTGATCCTAAAATAATTACAGATATAGAAGCTAACTTTAAAGATTTTTATAAGACAGAAAAAGTAACTCCTTTTGATGTTACAAAAATTATTAAACCTTCATCACCAGATGGATTAAAAAAATTAGAAGTTGAATATTATAAAACACAAGCTCCTGCTGCTGCTGCTGCATGGGACGAAGCCTTTAAAAATGATGATCTTGATATCCTTGCACGTTATGGTTCTGAAAAAGATTATTTTAATTGGCATTATTCCACACAAGGACAACAAAATGGTATACGTGCGTATAAAGAAGACCCTACAACAAAAACCACTGACTATAAAGAAACACTACTTGATAGTGAAAAGCAAGAATTAAGAGATATTGCAGATGAAACAGATGAAACAAAAAAACCTTCTGCTAGTTTCACTAAATTATTAAACAAAATTTTAGGTCCTAAAGAAAAAGAAGAAGTGAAAAAATATGGTGTATTAGTACAAAATGTATTGAAAGATACAGTAGATGAGTTAAATAAAATAAAAGCAAAAGAACAAGAATGGGATTTATATCGTGGATTGGAAGGGTTTTCTGAAATAGCAGATCTCAATAAAACCCTTTCTAGCTCGATGATAGGAGATATTAGTGTAGGGGGATTTCTTCCTTTAACAGGAAACAAATCAGAAAAAGATCTTACTGAAGGATTAGAAAAACAACTTGGTTCTATTACAGGACTACAAAATAATGTTACATATAATTGGCAGAAATGGTTTGATGATACATTAACTAATAAATATGGTATTGATTATAAAGAGTTTGATGCAACAGAAGATACTCTTGATGTTATCAATGCAGCAATAAAAACTAAACCTGATGACATTTATGATAAAACAAATAATAAATTTAAAGATACATTTATAAAAGAAGCAGGATTTAAAACAAGTGAAGAACTTTTTAAATTTCTTGAAGCTCAAAAAGAATCTGGATCTTCTTTATTAAATGATTTACAAAACAGTGGCACTGATAAAACTAAGTTAGAAACAATGAAAGGTACGTTACAAGAAAAAGTAAAAACATTAGAAACAAATAAAGATCGTAACTTAAATTTAACCTTTACAAGTGGAAGTAGCATACCGGAAGAAGTTGAAATTGATTCTGGTTTTGCACGTGATTTTATTGATAAATATTTAAAGCCTCGTTTTGATTATTCAAAATCAATGAGTGAATTTATTGATTACATGAATGTGGATGAAAAAAATAAAAATCCTTTTCAAACTACAGACCGTTTAGAAACTGTTAAAAATTATACACGTGCAGTAGCTAAAGACTTAACTTCAACTTTAGGAGATGAAGCACGAAACGTACAGTTTAATCCTGATTTTTATTTTGATCCAAAGGATCCTTACACAACAGAACTTAAACAAGAAAACTATAAACAACAAAAAATAATTATTGAGCAAGATTGGAATACAGCTAGAAAAGAACCAAATACTTTTATCAACGAAAAGGTGCCAGCCCTTGGAACGTGGGCACAAAATGCTGAATTATATAAAATTAATTTAGGAGATAAAGGAGAATTTGCAAGATTACATTATCAAATTATCGGAAAAGATGCCAACTTAGATGCCAACTTAGATCCTGGATCAACACTGAAAGCAGAGCTGGAAGCACCTGTTAACATAAGAGCCCAATCTTTAGGTACTGTTTTTGGTGAATTTATAACACCAGAAGGATTTGCTGATCTTTTATTAAAAGGTATAGATCCTTTTAAGGATAAACCTCAATATCAAGAATTATTAAAACAATATAATCTTAGTAAAGATACAGGATTTGAGGATTTAAAAGATACGATTATTAATGCTATCAAAACAGATACAGCAGCAGAAATAAGGAATAAAATTAAAACATTACAAGAAGAAGATGAAACTCCTACGCAAAGAGAGTTAGGTGTATCTTATATCGAACGCTCAGAAGATGCAGATACAACAACAGCAAAAACTGAATTATATAATACTTTTAAATCAGTCGGTTATAAAGGAACAGAAAAAGAATTTTATACAGATTATATGCCTGATGCAGATCCTAGTGATGTTAAATTATTATCTGATGTGACCAAGGGGAAAATGCCTGAATTAGATATAGACTTTTTAAAAAGTAAAGATCCTTTTGAAATGTTATCTAAAATCACTGATATTGATTCTCCTCCTCCTAAAATATCTACTAAAACAAAAACAAATTCTTACTTTAAAATAGGTACAGATGATGACGAAGATGAAGAAGATGACAATGAAACGTCATCAATCGACGCTGATTCTTTCCTTGGTGACTACACTTCCTTCTTTAAAAAATAATGACCACTCAACATAGAAAAGCTGCAGCAGCAGCTAAGATAGCAAAAGATAAAATGGCTTGTAATAAACCACAAAAAACTCCTGGACATCCCACTAAAAGTCATGTAGTAAAAGCATGTGACAAAGGAGAAGAAAAGATTATTAGATTTGGTCAACAAGGTGTAGAAGGCGCTGGTAAAAACCCAACCACAGCAAAAGATAAAGCTAGAAGAAAATCATATTATGCACGTCATAATGCACAAGATCCTAATCCAGATAAAATGTCTGCACGATATTGGAGTCACCGCGAAAAATGGTGAATTAAATCTACTATATTAAATAAATAAACTAGATTAAATCCCATGGCACAAGCAAAAGCTGAACCACGAATTGTTTCTAAACCTAAAAAAACTAAACAAGGACAAGGCAAACATTCACTTCCGTCCCATGGACGTAAATTAAAAAAAGGCCAAGGGTAACATAATTAAGTTAACTTATGTATGATGATGGTAATATGATTACTTTCATCATGCAGAATCTACCTTTAGGAATTGATATCATAATGAAGTATGAAGGCTTTAATGAAAAGTCTTTTGCAGATCCTATTACTAATTCGAGGCCGTATACAATAGGGTATGGGACGCAATATTATCCTGACGGTGAACCTGTAGGTAAAGATCAATTATGTACCAGAGAAAAAGCGCTGGAATATTTACAGTATGAAGTGCAAGAAATCAATACCTTATTAGATAATGAAATACCAGGGCTACATAAAAATATTAAGGAAGCATTAATTTCTTTTGTACATTCTATCGGCTGGGACCCCTTTCTTTATAGCGATATCCTTGATGCAATCGATTTAGAAGAATGGGGCATCGTTACAGAAACAATGTACCGTTGGATTTTTGACCATGATTACCAGGTAATAAGTAATCTGATTTATAGAAGGCGAGAAGAAATTAATTTATTTTTAATCGGTATCCAAAATAAAAGCCTTGATTTTAACGGCTTGCTTTTGTTAAACGCCTTTATGTGTTATGAGTCCTTACCAAATCAAATCCAAGCTATCAAGAAACTAGAACAAGCTACTCCTCCTGTAATACTTGCAGAATTTATTAATGCTTTTAAATTACCTGCTTTTCAACAGGATGAAATCATGGTGTAAGCTTTAGAATAGATACAAGCAAGAAAATGCAGTTCCTAATGGATCCTTCTGCTGAACCTAAAGATCTTGAACTCCCCTTGGAGTTTGAATTTGCAATGCGCAAAGCACAAATTTATGCTGACGAGATGACGTGGGATCAATTATATGGTGCTTTCCTTAACCTTTACCAGCAACGTTTTATTGAAATTACTGCAATTAAAGAATTGCTTGCTGAAGAAGGAGTGAATATTCAATTTGATATTTCAACAGAATTAGAACTAGAAGAATTAGCTCGCTCGACAGGAGACTATGAAGACGAAGATGAAGACGAAGATGACGATCCTCGTCTCTTGGCACCATTCTAAATTCGTCCTAAATACCAACTTGCTTTATCAATAGATTCATCTTGGCCTTTATATTGTTCGCGCCAAATATATTTAAATGCATTACCTTTGCAGTAACCTCTGAATTCTTCAGGGGTTAAAGCAGCTTCTATTGCATCAATACACTCAATACTCCCCTGAGTATAATGAATAGGGTGATCAACATTACTTAATAACCCTTCCGTCCCAAGCCCTTCGGTAAAGGAATCGCGCCCATCTCTACAGCTTCTTCCATGCTGGGGATATATCCAGTTACTCCCGGACGATTCGCTTTCATTGGAACATTGACCGGACATTCGTTACCCTCTAAAGCAAGGTTGGTGCGTGGACGATCTTGTTGAGTCGCCACTAGACCTCTATTATACTGGTCATAGAGAGGAACGTCATTCTCTTCGTTACCTAATTCCGCACCAAAATCACACATTGTTAACTCCCGCCGGTTGAGTTCATCTTGAGTAGGTATTCCTTGATGCATGAATTCATTTAAGAAATCATCTGCATTTATTGAATGATTCATTTGTTTAAATCTTCTTCGATTACAATATTAACATGGGACGATTCTACGAGCCATTAAACGATTCAAGGGGATCCTTCATTCCCGAGACATATGATCCCACAATAGATTCAGGTACTTCTGGCGCAGAAATAACTGATCTAAATCCAGGGAAAGCATATGATGTTGACATAAGACGACTAGATGCAAACGCACGTAGTTCGGCAAATCGTGCCGATACAAGTAATGCACAACAACAGGATCGTGCATCAAAATTTATGGCGGCAGCAAAATCTGCTGGTAGATTTAAACAAACTGCACAGATCAACGAAGCAACAAGTGCTGGACCAGGGGAAACATTTTCTCCGATAGGAAGTGTTGGGTATGCTAAGAAACCAAAACTTAATTTTGGACGTTCATTCGTTTAAATAATTACTGTAGTCTTGCATCTCTAATGCACCCTCAATTTCTTCTAGTGTTTCTTTAACCATATTTAGAACCCACTGTACATTATCACTTTGATAATGTACTAACTGTGATGTTAACTGTTCATTCTGTTGGTGAATTACAGTGTCAGTAATAATTTGTAATATCTCTAACCTTTGGTTAATATCACGAGAAGTAATTTTCATACCCGGCAAGTAACAACTTCCTTCCCTTGATCTTGATACTTTCCTTTACGATCTTCATATGTAGTACTACAAGGAGTACCGCGGAAAAATAAAAGTTGGATAATACCTTCATTGGCATAAATCCGATTAAACAGTGGAGTAGCATTACTAATCTCTAGTGTTAAGTGTCCACGCCACAATGCTTCTGCCGGAGTTATATTTGCGATAATACCTGATCTAGCATATGTGCTTTTCCCCATTGCAACCACTGTTACATCTGCAGGTAACGCTAAACGTTCTTCTGCAACACCAAGACAATAACCATATGGTGGGATAAGAAAATACTTACCTCGTTTATCTTCTAATAATTCGGAAGGACAAAGGATATCAGAATTAAAGTTTTTAGGATCTGTTTCACCAACATCAATACGACCAAAAATTAAACATTGCAAAGGAGAAAGTCGTATATCATAACCATAAGAACCTAAACCATAACTAAGAATACGTCTATTATCTTCTTCTTTTACCATGTGATCAGTAAATGGTTCAATCATTCCTTGATTCAAAGCAAGTTCTTTGATCTCAAGGTCGCACAGCAAACTCATTTCAACAATTCAATCTTATCTAGTGTAGCTTGCCTAGCAAAGAATACGTCCTTTTTCGGCATAGATATCTATAAATCTTTCTGTTGCTTCTCCTGGAGAATCCTTTGGTTGTAAGTAGACTGCTAACGAGGTGCATGTACGATGTTTACTCAGTCCTCTACTTGAATTCTTAATTAATTCAGGAGGTGTTTTAAGAATACACACAGGGAAGTCAAAGATTTTTTGTTCGTATCGAATCATATCAGGGCAATTTGTAAAGAATAAACCTTGTTCAATTTCATTATTTAACCAGGCGCGATATAAACGGTGGTACCAAACTGCATGCGCTGATGTTATTGTGCCCGCACTTGTCCTGGTCATTTTCCATTTATTTAATTGTTTATTAAAAAAATAAGATCCACTTGGTGGAAATACATATACCTTTCCGTACCAATCCGCATCATTTAAACCGTCATCTTGTGGAGTGTAATAATGAGAGGCACCAACATACGTATTAGCTAAGTTAGAACTAGCTGGATCTAAATCAATCTCACCTAACAGGGCATGCGCTGATGCTACTAAATCAGGATTTGTAATAAGCTCTTGATCTTCATTGCGTAAATTTAAATTTAATGCCATTAGGTTGGTGGTTGGATAAAGTTTTGTTTCTGTAAAACATCTAGTAATTTAGGTAAAGGCTGGTATACACACACCATCTTACCGATGACACCACGTTTTTTTATCAGTTGACCGTTATCATCTTTTACTTTATCAAATTCCTTAGCTCTTATCAAGTATTCTGCCACGCAACGTAAACGTCGTTTCAAAGATAATTCAGCTTGTGGAAAGCGACCACAAATCGTATCTGGTTGCATATCAACAAAAGCTAATCGCAATCGATTAGCAAGAGTCATACTTGAATTTGCGTCCTCCTCTTCATAATCTCGGATATTTGCTAGATAACGTTGTAAGCATCCGATATCAAAAGAACCAAGAGGAGGCAAAAAACTTTCCACTTGTCTAATCAACACACTCGGCAATAATTGAGAATAGTTCTCAGGAGTGATTGTTGTTACATCTAAATCTTTTATCAAATGTGACATATTATAAATGAGCGCTATGGGTACTGACATATAAAGCAGGATGTCGTTGGTCTGTATTTTCTATCTCTCGATTTTTAGCAAAAGAACGGATCAGTTCATTCCATGGGATTCTAATTATTGCTTTTTGTTTTGCTGTAGGACAGATATTAATGTAATGAATACCTTCTATCCAGCCTGTATCTGCGTTATGTTTGGATTTTTTAATCCAATTTCGTATTGTTTGATCTGATATATGTAAACGCCTGGCACATTCTTCAGTTGAAATGTACTCCTCTGCATACATCTCTGGGTTTAACCGATCCGTTTCTTCTGTTTTGTAACGTGAATGCCACATAGATCCTAAAATCACCCTGATGCCTTTTAGCTCTGCAGCCAAATCCTCAAGACCTTTTCTTAATCCGTATTGCATGATGTCAATCTTATTGTTTTTATGTTAGCCTTAAAATAAGTTAATTGCTTATCATGACCGAAAATCAAGTTCCTGCCAGTATGCCTACACAGCCCATCGTTGACACAACAGGGTATATTTCACCTGAAATGCTAGCTCAGTTTAAAGAACGTGCACGAACACAAGCTATGCAAACAGCAATGGCACAACCTGTTACACCCCAGCCAACTAGTCGTGTGGTTTATATTCGCCGTAATCTGACTGTTGCCGAGCTTATCGTAGTATTTTTGATTTCTTGTGGTGTCGTATTAGGAATGCAAGGTGGTTGGCATTTAATTAATAATCTTCCTCGCATCGAAGTAAGGTGGAGTAAGTAAAAAGGAACTATAATTTATATAAGATTTATATTATGTAATAAATGGCTAACAGAAGAATATCACAGTTACCAATATTAACAGGTAGCGAAGTAGCAGAAGAAGATCTGCTTACGATGGTACATGTTTTTGAAGTTGATCCTACTTTAAAAAATAAAAAAATTACTATAGCAGCATTTAAAAACTATTTAGATTTGTATTATTCTCCCCGCAGTGGAGCTACTTTTAGTGGAAACGTTACAATAACAGGTAATTTTGTTGTTAGTGGATCCAGTATTTTTAATACGCTTACTACTTCAGTTCTTGCGACCCTTAATCGTATCATCCTTACCACAGCAACTACTCCTGCATCAGCAACTGCACCTGGCACTACTGGTGAGATTGTCTGGGATGCAAATTACATTTACGTCTGCATTGCTACAAACACATGGAGGCGCACCGCGATCAATGCATGGTAATGAAATGAGCAAACTATTTCTTGCTAACCAATTGGAGAAACAATAAACAACGTTATTAAAAAGCCAGATTTTTACGTTAAAATAAAGATAAATTAAAGAGTCCAAAATGTCTTACGGTGTTATCAAAGTTGATACAGTTACTTTTACCAACAACAGTGTAGATCAAACTATTTCTGTTTCTGGTATCATTGCCTCTATATCAGGTAATTTAACTGTTACAGGAACTGTTTCAGGAACTACTGTTCAAGGAACCTACGGTAGTTTTACAAGCTTAACCGGTGTAACAACCTCTGGAACAAACGCTAATTTTCAAACAATAACCGGCGCAACTGGCGTCTTTACTACCAGCATATCTGGTGCAACTGGTACATTTACTTCATTAACCGGTATTACGGCAACCTTTACATCTGGCATTATTGCTAGTGGTACAGCCGCACTCCCGTCACTAGCCATACTTTCAGATCCAAACACAGGCATATATTCCTCTGGTGCAGACGAACTAGCCATCTCAACTAATGGTACTGGGAGAGTGTTCGTTAATGCCAGTGGAAATGTTGGGGTTGGAATTGGCTCTCCAGTAGACTCCCTTAATTACGGTTCAACACTTGATATTCGTGGAAGCACTACTGGCAACGGGGGTGTTATTTATCTTGGAAACTCTGACGCAACTGTTAGAGGATTTATTGCGGGCTATGGAGATGGCCGCTTTGATTTTGGAACATCAACAAATCACCCCGTAAAGTTTTTTACGAATAGCAGTGAAAAAGCCCGCATCCGCGCTGATGGCCTGTTTGAAATCAAGGGTGCTGGTACTGCTGGCAGTAGTCCTGCATTTAGCGTTAACCAAAGCGCACCAGCTAACAGCTTCTTTATAGATTCCGGAGGGAAATTAGGTCTGGGAACTTCTAGCCCTGGCGACATCCTTCACGTCAAAGGTGGTAGCACCTATGCAGGCGTGATTGCCGACAACTCTGCTGCTACCGGCGGCGGGGCGTTCCGCGCTTATCGCAACGGTGTTCAGAAAGCAATTTTCTGTGTAGATAGTTGGGTCACTGGAACATCATCCGATGATGCAGCGATTTACACGGACGCAGGCGGTGGAATTAAGTTTTACACAAACAACTCTTCAACCGCCAAGGCTGTTCTTACTTCGGCAGGGCTTTTAGGGATTGGCACTACTACAGTTAGTTCAAAACTTCATGTGGCTGGTGGGGGTAGTGGCTCTAGAGGAGCATTAAGATTCAGTGATGACGGTGGAACCAACTATTGGGAAATTGGAAGAGATAACACTAACACTGGTGACTTTACGTTTAATTTAAACAGCAGTGAAAAAGCCCGCATCGACACCTCTGGGAGACTGTTAGTTGGCACGTCTACGAGCCAAGGCTCTTACAACCTTCAGTGTTTTGGAACAGGCGTGTGGGGTCAAGGCGCTTACGTAAACGGCTCTGACGCATCAATCAAGCAAAACGTCAGCAACTTGCCACCATCATTGGATGTTGTCAAAAATCTTCGTCCCGTCACGTTTGAGTACAAGCCCGAGTATTCACAGGATCAAACCATACAGGCAGGCTTCATTGCTCAGGAACTGCGGGAGGCGATGCAGGGACAGGATTACCTTGATGGGATTGTTCAACAAGGCACCAACCACTTGAATGTTGCCTACCAGAGCATTATTCCTGTGCTGACCAAAGCGTTGCAAGAAGCCATTGGTCGCATCGAAACCCTTGAAGCCGAAGTAGCAGCTCTCAAGGGCGCGTAGTCCTACTCACTAAACCGACTAGTCAACGCCTCTAATCACCATGACAGAAGAACAAACAGAAACACTTCGTTGGCTTATTAAAAAAGAGATTGACGCTGCTGCTATTGATGGTATGGAGCATGGCGCTTGGAGTTGGGCAGAAAAACAATTAGATGAAAGTTGGAAAGAGTTTCAAAAAACTTTTAAAGACCAGTAGTCAACCTAGGGGTTAGTGTTTAGCAAGTTGAGCGCCCTAAAAAACGCTTATACTACCAGAAGAATCTATAGCCTAATTAAATGAAAGCTACAAATGCAGAAGGACCTGCCATGACTCCACAACAAAACGATGTCTTGTCTGCTGCTGTGGACTTAATGCGTGGTGGTTTAGATATGGAAGAATCGTTCCTTTGTTATCGCACGATTTCTACCTACGTACTAAAAACAATTCCTCCTGATGAAGTGTTGGTTGACTTAAGGAAACAAATAGAGTAGTGCGCGCCACTAATTTAATCTCTTACATGTTACAATTGTGAAAGATTACCCCCTTGGCATGACTGTTATTATTACTTGGAATATTGCACAACTTGAGCGCGAGACGATCGATGGTTATGTCTTCACGGCACATTATACGTTAGACGCAAAGGATGAAGCATATTCCGCTGGTGCATATGGTTCAATTGGTTTTGAACGCCCAGAAAATTTAATTTCTTTTGCTGACTTGACAAAAGAACAGGTCATTGAATGGGTAAAAGAAAAACTAGGAGAAGAAGCTGTAACTAACGTAGAAACTGCTCTCCTTAATCAAATTGAAGAGCAACGCTTCCCAAGCAAAGCATCAGGTACTCCCTGGAACTGATGACAAAATCTGTTGCATTTATTAAGTTAGCTGATGCAGCAGCCTTTTACAAGAAACTACCTCATCAAGAAGAGGCTTGGAATTGGCTGCAAAGACAGTTGTCACCCGAAGTGTTAGCTGACTTCGGCGTCAAATACCGCATTGAAACGCCGCCAAAACCAACATTTGATAATACATGGGATGGCGTGGTAGCAGCAGCACAATCTGCTGGTGCAAAATATCCTGAACTTGTAGCTGCTCAATGGGCACTAGAGTCAAACTGGGGTAAACATCCTTCAGGCGAATACAATTATTTTGGAATTAAAGGAACAGGATCTACTAGAACAACACAAGAGTTCATTGACAACACTTGGGTTACAATCACTGATGGTTTTGTTAATTTTCCTGACCTACGGAGTTGCATTACCTATCTTGTTGACAGATGGTATAAAGATTACAAAACCTTCAAAGGTGTTAATAACGCAGCCAATCGCAATGCCGCCGCAGTTCAACTCAAAGAACAAGGGTATGCAACAGATCCTGGCTACGCCGTAAAATTAATTCAGTTATTGGATTCAAAATTAGGTACCCCAGGAGGTACTGTAATAAAAGTAAATCCCTTACCTGTTTTATATATGAGTCAACGCGATAATTATCGCGATGCAAGTAGAACATGCTTTAGTTCTAGTTGTGCCATGATGTTGAAATATCTAAAACCTACCTCAATTAAAAATGATGACGATTATATAAAAGTTGTATTTACTTACGGCGATAGTACGGATAGTACAGCCCAGTTAAAAGCATTATTTAAATTTGGAGTGGAAGCTAGATTTTATAGTAAAGGTGATGTAGACACAATTAAAAAACAAATTGATAAAAATAAACCTGTACCGGTAGGTTTCTTACACCAAGGCCTAGTTACAAGGCCAACTGGTGGTGGTCATTGGATATGTATTACCGGTTATGACGATACAGGATGGTGGGTAAATGACCCATGGGGAGAAGCTGATTTAATATCTGGAACTTACGTAAATACAAATGGTAAGAACCTGCATTACAGCTATAAAAATTTCAACCCTAGATGGCTAATCGAAGGTTTTAACTCTGGGTGGTGCATGCTTGCTTAGTTTTAATGTAATAAAATAATAAATATTTTTCATCTATGATCCAATCTTTACATTCACGCCGTGTAAACCATTTCTTCCATACGTTAAATTGTTTTATATTTTCTTTAGATTCACATTTAAAAAATATAATATCCCCTTGCTTTAATTCATTTATGTATTGACGTAACTGACGGAGAGCAAATATTTGCGGAGCAATAGAATTTTTTCCTGTTAGTAAATTAGTTAATTTTGTAGCTCTTTTATTTTTACGTTGCTTTAACCAATCATTAATTTGATGTATACTTTTTCCTATTGCAAAAGAAAATAACCATAATGTATTGTCTTTATTTTTTATATCAGGGGTAAGTTTTGTTTTTAGTATATAATTATTTATTCTTTTTATTTTTACTTTAGATTTCATGCAGATGTAATTAAAGGATCAAAGATATTAGGTAATGCATCTTCAGGACTTCTCTCACGTCGCCATGCAGCTAACCATTCAGCATATGAATGCTCATGTATAGAATCATAATCATATACATCAGAAGGCTCAATAATAAAGATATCGCTTCCTTCTGGACTTAGTTCACCAACATACCAACTTGCATTAGCAGGAACTGTTACGACAACACTCGAATTTATTGTGGCACCAATAAGTGTAAAAGCATTAAACCCAGACGGAATTGTAAAGTTAACAGTAAAAATAGGTCCAATGATAATAGTATTTGAATCATCTAATGTTGTTTCTTGTGCTAGTAAACTAATATCAAGATCTTCTAATAATAAGAACATCTCTGTTGTTTGTACTTCTACAATTAAAGCCAACTTGTAATCAAGTAGTTCATTACGTGTAGTTGAAACACAGATTAAATAGTTACCTTTTTCTACAGGAAAGTATAAATCACTGCCAAGACCGATACTATTAGGGTTAAAACTATTATATAAATCAGATGATGCTCCCATCACATGACCTAGATAAGGATAATAATCACCATCTAAATCACTAGAGAATTCATTAGTATCAGCTTGAAAAATCATACGTCCTTGGATAGGCGTATAATTTAAATCATATGCTGAAACTTGTATATAATTAGGACGTGATCCTGCATTCCTGGTAATGATCCATGCAGGAGTAGTTATATTTACTTGGAACCAATGATTGTAAGTACCACCGCCAAAACCTCCATTTGAATATTGATTAGTATCAGGACGTCCAACGACTTGATTTTTAGGCCCAAGGGTACCTGTTAATACACGTAACGATGTTTCGTTAAATGCACCTAATAACAAAGGATTATTTTTAGTACGTTGTCTTTGTGACTGAGATACTCTACTCATTGATTATTATTGTTATTTTATTCATTGTACTCTGGATTTTCTGTTACATCTAGTGGATGCGTAATAGTAGATCGCATATCTTTCTTAAATAAACTTTGAATATTATTTTGAAATTTTGTTTTACCAAATAATAAAAGAGCATCAGCATCAAAAGTAATTTGAAAAGGATTGATATTAGCTGGAGGACTAGCACGATTCCAAGAAGACATCAAATGTAAAGGATTTAAACAATGCTTATTACCACATAAATGAGTAACAAATAAGTTACCTACATCACCCCAGGCGCATTGATATATTACTTTATGAGCGGATACATTTTCTGACTTCTGTCCTTGATAGAAAGATCGATAGGATGGAAATTGAACACGTTTTGTTTTTGTATTACCACACTCTTTATATGTCCAGCATTCCTCCCAGTTACCAATATCAACTTGATCCCAAAGACGTAGAAATTTATAACGATAATCAGCATGTAAAAAATTTATATTAAAACCACAATTATTAGAAATAATTTTTTCAACACAGTGGTAACACCAGTGGTTAGTAGTATTCCTAATTACATGATTATGGACACAAGGGAAACCTGTGTAATAACCTTGTGCATTTAAATCTTTTTCTGATAAAGAATCAATGTCAACAACGTATTTAAAATTAGAATAATTCATGATAGTTCTTTACCTCCTCGTACACGTAAGATAAGTTCCTGTCGATTGTCCTTGGTTTTGTTATCAGGTAAATGTACGACATCAGCATTACCTGGATCAATTTCAGTACGTAAATAATACACTAAACGATGAGCATGAAAACGTAAATCATTCATTCTAACCACGTAATAATCACCAGGGTTTGTCCACCTGCCTGCCATATCACCAATCTTGTG
>Ga0315291_10002813_pt1 | contig 22620 bp, 22 predicted proteins | sample YL17G12_20_MG_FD_203070 | JGI IMG/M metagenome (GOLD analysis project Ga0315291, IMG submission 203070) | Sediment microbial communities from Yellowstone Lake, YNP, Wyoming, USA - YL17G12_20 | ecosystem: Environmental > Aquatic > Freshwater > Lake > Sediment | place: USA: Wyoming | collected... | reverse complement strand
CCTTTTGTAGCGTCTGCTACGTTCTCTAAGTGTCCTCTTATCACTTCTCCAGTTACAGAGAAGGAAGAAGAAGCTAGAGAGATTAGACGTATTGTAAATACTGTAAAGAATCTGGAGTTATAAAATGAATGGTCTGCTTAACAAAACAACTGTGATCGTAGCTATTTCTTGTATCTTAATTGGGAGGTATGCTCTTGCTCCTAAACCTGAGGTAGTTACAAAAGAAGTAATTAAGATTGTGGAAGTGGAAAAGAAGCAGACCAAGAAGAAGAAAGATACTACTCAGACTACCAATCCCGATGGAAGTACTACTACTCAGATTACTGAAACAGAAGATACAACCATTGATCGTAATACCAGCATCGCCTCTACTTCAACATCAGCAAGTAAATCGGGGGTCACCTTAGGTTTACTTGCTATCAAAGACGTTACTAGTTTTTCAAGTCCACTACAATACGGAGCTACGGTATCCGTTCCATTAATAGGTAGCCTTAACGTCATAGGACTAGCCACAACCTCAAAGCAAGTTGGGGTAGGTCTAGCTATAGAGTTCTAATGAATAAGCCCACAGACGAAGAATTAATCGAATTAGCCAAGCAAGAAGAGATAGACCAAGAGTACTATGATAATAGTTTCGACATTGGATACTATCAAGAATCCCATAGAATAGTTGATGGAAAGCATAAGGTATATAACGGTATACTTTATCACCACTATCGTAAGTGGTCAGCCAGTCCAGTTAGTTTGGAACTGTTCCATAGTATGCTAAAATTAAATAGAAAGACATTTACTGCAGTATTTATAGATAAGCAAACTTGTAATATAGACTTGAATAAAGTCGTAGGGGATTATGTTAAAGCCAAAAAAGTCAGGGAAAAAGAAAAGAGAGTTAGACAAATATCCAGCCTTAAACCCCAGACTTAACGCTAAGACTAGGTTTGAAGTATTGGATATGGATTATCTAAAGGACTTAGATGACGCATCGCTTAAATACATGAATCAGTTTATGAGTGAGTATGTGAGCGGTGGATTCAAGAAGGATGAAGATGGGGGCTATAGCGACGAGAACCTCAATAAGACCCCAGAGGAACGTAAGGAATGTTACGGACGTAATAACGCTCGAAGTCGATGCGGCTTAACCATTTCAAATGCTACAGGTCAAACGTACCGATGTGATGACATTGCTGCGTTTATGGATAGTCTCACTGATATTACAATGATGACTGATTCAGTTAATGATATTAGTAATCTGGTTCATGATAATTATGATGGGAGTTACGATGATTTGGGAGAGGAGTTGATACGGGAGATGATGGCAGATTATAAGATATGCATGAACCCTGTTACTGCTGCCGACCGTAAGATGGCAGAATCTAATTATGGAAAACGTCTAGCTTTAATATTTCAAAATTCCAATCTTATAGAGGAAGACTAGTGCTGCGGCTACCGCAGGAAGAACATACTTAAAAACTACATGTACTATGTTTACATGGCTTGCTATAGGCTCTAGCTTCTGCTCAATCTCTCTTAGGATAATACTGTCCCGAATCGTATACTCTTTAAACTGTACTTCTAGTAGCGATAGTTTAGACTCTGCTAGGTCTGTTCTCTTCTCATGGATAATAAGCGACTGAGTATTCTCAGCTAACACAATGTTAGTCTCTTGGAGTTTATCGGCTAGTTTGTCTAGCTTATCTTCGATCCTAATGAGCCTGTCTTTATCAACCATGATGTCCTCAATTATTCTTCTTTCTTCAGTGGATTTATAATCTTTCTAAATGAATCGTATTGCATGAGAGTATTTAAAATAGCAGCTCTCCTAACTTCGTCTTTCTCTTCCAAAGCTCTACCAAGTATCTCCGACAAAGTCTTATATATAGTAGATTCTGGTTTAGCTAGTAATAGGTCATCTACTATCTGTTTAGTTGTTTGGAATAGGCTTGTAGTAGGTCTTACTAGAGTACTGAAAGGGAGAGGAACTGGGGCTGACTTACCTTGGCTTACAGCCTTTGCTGTCTGGGAAGCTAAGTTTATTCCAGTAACCCCATACTGAGCTAAGTTACCTAAAATACCTTTAATAACTCCGGGCTGCTTAACCCCCTGACCTAAAGATTCTCCCTCTGCAAAACTATTCATAGTGTATGCATCAAGTACTGGTCCTAGTTTCTTTTTAATTTTAGCAGCTACATCAGGTACAGCATCTTCTAAGTTCTTCATAACTGCATTGAACTTCTGTTTATTTACAAAAGCTTCTTTAGAGTCAGATGCTTGAGATATGATATTTTTAAAAATACTTACTACTTCATCTAAAGTGGCTGCTTGTTTATAACTAGGAGCATTTGTAACCCCTCCTAGTATTTCAGAAGAACTTAGTATTTTATACATTATCTGATCTAATTTTTCAAGCGGATTAGATTGTTTGATAGCTTCTTTAGCTAAAGGCTCTTTCATTAACTCTTCAAGTACAGATGGATCATCGCTACTGAAGGCTTTCCACAATGCCTTAAAAATCTCTTTTTCATTCTTAGCACTCTTTAAAGAATCTTTAGGATTGAACTTAAATCCCTCGCCTTCCTTAAATGCATTAAGCATTTCATCGCCAGTCATTTTACTAACATATTTACTATATAATCCAAGAGCTGCAGGATCATTACTTAAAGCATTAACCGCATCTTCTGGAGATACGCTGCTTCTAACTTGAGTTTTAAGATCATTAATTACATTCCATATTGCTTTTTTAGATTCTTCTTTGGCTTCTTTATATGCTTCTTTAGACAATATATTAGTTAAATCAGATGCAATTTCATTTGCAACTTCTATTGTCATAGGCAACTTAGCTGCATTAAGAGCATCTATCTTGCTATTATAAGTTCCCATAATATCTTTACGTAAAGCTTTTTCAGTAACAGAACCTATAGATTTTAAGGTTTTATTTAAAGATTTAAACGTAGTAGTGATATCTATTGGAACTGGAAAATTCTTTAATATTGTTGATTTTAGATTTCTTACATCTTTTATAACTGTCTGCAATTCTGGTCTGATTTCATTTTCAGATAGGTTCATGGCTTCGTTTAGTATTTTTTCTTTTTCTCCAGAGGCAATAGTACCCACCCCTCTTTGTCCAGATCTCCAAGCACCTCTTGCCACTTCAAATATCTTAGGATACTTTCCTTCGTCTATTCCTTTAGATACCATTTCTCCGGCTTTCTTTGCCCCAGCTCCTAGAACTCCAGTAACTCCTGCGATTCCTCCTCCAAGAGCAGCACCGCTTAGTACTCCTGCTGGAGCGTCTTCTAATCTTTCAAGTCCTTCTTTCTCGGAACCTCCGATAGAACTTAATCCACCTTGAGCAGCACCTGCTAAAGCACCAGTTCCTATATTCTTAGCTAACCCTGCCTTTGTAGTAGGCATTAATACATTCTTTCCAACTTGAGCTAAACGAGAAATGGCTCCACCACCTGCAGCAGCAGGAGCTGCTAAGGCACCTAATCCAACAGCTTGAGCTACGCCTCCTGCAAGCTGACCTGCGAACGTAGTCTTAGGGTACTGTTCTTCCGATGCTGCATACTCAGCTCTAGATTCTTCCAAAGCCTGTTCATATGGTTCTGAGAATCCCTTACCAGTTACCATTCCCAGTCCACCCTCTAGGGCAGCTGTGATCTCATCTGCAGTATTAAAAGTTAAGCCTTGAGCAGCTCCTCTTAAGCCAGCCTCAAGCATACCTGTTTCAACTTTAGGCTTCTTAGGTTTAGATACATTAGCAAGGAACGTCTGAAGCTCAGTATCATTCTCTAATTCATCTAACTCAGCTTGTTCTTCTGGAGTAAGTGCCATATTTATTTACCTTGTTTCTTTAAAAGTTCTTCTCTTCTCTTAGCTCTATCTGCTAGAATCTCTAGCTCAGATTTAGCCTCTGGAGCGTATACTTCCTCTATTATATCAGGAGAAATAGATTGATCCAAGTCATACCCACCTCTCTGAGCATCGAGTATGATGGGGTTAATTCTTTGTTGTAGCTGTTCTTTCTTAACTTTACGAATTGCATCAACTACTTTTTTCATTTCTAGAAGTTCATCTTTTGTAAATGGAGAACCCTCAGCATGAGATGCAAATTTATTTAATAAAGAATATGGACTAGAGTAATTAAGTCCTCCAGCTAAAACTTGCATATCAGATGATCTAACTACTGAATCATCTCCTTGGGCAATTTTAGCATATTGCATAAAAGCAGCTTGCTTTTTAATTTTAGTTTCGCTATCGTCATTATCCCAAGCTTCAATAGCATTATCTAATAATTGATTAGTTTGCTTTGCTTGGTTATATCCGGCAAAGGGGGAAGTCTTTGCTTCTTGTAGTTTGCCAATCTTATTGTTTACAATAGTTCTAGTCTTCTCATAAGAAGCTTCTCTCCTTGCTTCCTCTTTACTAGCATTAGCGTCTGCTCTAATCTGTCTAGTAAGAACGGCTTCTTCTTTACGAGCCTCTGCTGCCAGTTTAGTCATCATAGCATTAGCTACACTAGGGTACAGCTTCTCAATCTGAGCGTAGGAGATCTTCTCCATGCCCTGCATATTAACTCCAAGTTCTCCTAGAGACTTACGAATTAATTTAGATAGTTGACTGTTAGGATCATTCTTAGCTTTGGCATTATTTAGTTCTTGCAATGCATTTATTTTCTGTATAGGAGCTGTCGCAGCTATAGAAAGCTCATCATACATGCTATAATCGCCTTTTATAGTCTTTCCTAGACCTGCTCCCATAGCAGCATCTCTAAATCGAGCTAATCTTTTGGCATAGCGTATGTCACCTTGATTTTTCTGCATATCTTCTATAAGCTTTAAATTATCTTGATTATCTGGTTCTTCTGCAGCTACAGTAGGCTTTATAGTTTCTTGTTGTAAATTAGATGTAGCTCTTTGAATACTTGGTTTTACTCCCGTAGGAGCTGGAGCTTTTACTTCTGTAGGAGTAGAAGGTTTTCCTTGTGGAATAATAGGTTCTTCTTCAGATACTACTTCTTCCTTTGGAGCAAATGGAATCTCTTGTTCAACATCCCCAGCTATGTCTTTAATGCCAAATAAATCATACCCATACTTCTTGGTGTCCGGAGACATCTCAAATTCTTCTTTTGGCTCTTGAGGTAATCCTGCATTACGTAGTCCCTCAGTTGCAGGTCCAAGTGGAGAATCTTTCTTAAAAGCTGAACCTAGTAATCTCTTAAAAGAATCCCTATTTGCTTGAGTAGGATCAATACCCTCACTCACTAGTTCAGGATATTGTTCAGCTAAGAGTCTCCGTTCTTCTTCTAATTCTTCTTTAGTTTTTTCAAAAGCCATAGTAGTCTCTCTGGTATATTATTAAACAGGCGATCCGGCTGCTGCTTGTAGTTTCTTTTTCTCTTCATCAATATCAGCTTGCGATTTAGTGACTCCAGCAGGAGGTGTAATCTGTGAAGGTTTTGGAACTATAGGTGCTGGGGGAGCCATAGGAGCTGGAGCTACTGGAGCCGCAGGAGCAGGAGGAAACATTTGATCCTTCTGTGCTTGCATTTGCTGAGCTGGACCTACTGTTGTAGGAGCTGGAGCAGCAGGAGAAGGAGGTGCTGCAGGAGGAGCAGAAGGAGGAATTACTTGCTGTATTACTTTCCCCGGAGGTGGACTCATTGGATTATTCTGCATACGTTGAGCTGCTATACTAGCAGGAGGAGTTCCAAGGGAAGCCAATAGACCCGGTGATTTACTATTTTGTATTTGATTTGCAAGACCCAATCCTCCACTAGTAGAGTTTAAGTTATTAATAAGACCTCCCGCAGCATTAGGAGATAGAGTTGGTTTGACAGGAGGCATAGCAGGAGCTGTTAATCCTGCTAAACCAGATAATGCATTATTGCCCGCAGGGTTTATGTTACCAAGAGCACCTCCAGTAAGTCTATCAGAATTTAACTGATCACGCAATCCTTCAAAATTAGAATTAGGTGGTATATCTCTTCTAAACCCCTCCGATCTATTAAGAGGCTTACCGCCTTGAGCACCAATTGCCGCTGCTAAAGCTGGGTCTGCTAATCCTGCTGCCGGGTTAGGTTTGATAGCAGGTTTTATCTTAGTAGATGCTGCTATCCGCTTCTTTCCAGTATATGCCCTAAGTGCTGCTGGTTGTCTTGCATACCTATCGCTTTTTTTAGACATAAAATTCCCCTTTAGAACTTATTGAATATATTTTTCATTGAATCAGGAACTAATCCAGCAACTGCTTTCTTGCCAGCATCAATTCCCTGTTGTTTTAATTGTTCAGCTTTCTGCTTAGCCGCATCTTCTAGCTTTTTCTTGGCTAGGTTAGCTGCCTCTTGTGCAACTGCTTGTGGATTCTTAGCTACTTGCTGTACAGTACTTGCTACTTGTCCCGGATTCTTTAATGCCTGTCCGGGATTCTTCACAATATTCATCATAGTGTCCATAGGATTAGCTGGCTTAGGTGGTTCAGGTGGTCTTTGATACGGTATAGATACAGGAGCTTGTCCCGGTTGAGGAGCTTGTCCTGCTTGATTGAACTTATCTGCTTGGGTGGTAGGAACTTTGCCAGTAGTAGGAGTTTGTGTAGGTGTTGTACTGGCTGCTTGTATATTACCTTGAGTAGGTGCGGTCCCTGATACGTTTCCTGCTGCGTTTGCTTTTGCTGCAAGATCTGCCTTAGCCTTCGCATCAGCTGCTATCTTGGCATCAGCTGCTTGTTTTTTCTGATCCACATCTGCCTGTGCTGCAATTTCTCTTTCTTTATCTGTAGCATTTGCTCCTAGAACAGCTCTATCATATAAAGCTCCTGTAGCAAGGTCTGCTCCTTCTCTAACAAGGTTAACTTCAGCTGTTCCTCTACCTTCTTCAATTGCTCCAAGTCCAGCCCTAGATGCTGCTATTTGTTTTAATTTATCTAATTCCATTGCATCTTTAGAAGATGCCAAGGCTATGTCGCTTGTAGCTTTTGATTCTAAAGCAGCCGCTCTATTAGCGTATGTTTCTTTTAAATTCTGAGCAGCACTAGTGGCTGCCGCTCTTTCAGAGTCAGCTCCTACATTTGCTTGAGCTTGTGCTCCTGAGAATGCACCTGCCAACCCTGCAGTACCTAGCCCAACTCCACCTAATCGTGCTTGTTGTTCTACTCCTGCAAGTCTACCTGCAGCAGCCGCTCTTGCAGCTCTATCTTGACCTTGTTGCTGCATCTCTCTTTCTTTAGCCCCAACTCCTCCACCTGCAATTACATCCTGTTGGAACTTATCTTGCTGAGCATAGGCTTCGTTTCTTTCCTTAGACTGTTGATATTTTTTTAAACCATCAACACCTTGAGTTTCTAGAATTTGCTTCTCTAGTAGCTTTTCTCTTTCTACTCTAGATTCTTCTCCTACTTTATTACCATATATAGCAGCGGCACCTTGAATACCTGTAGCTACTATATTTTTATTCTCATCGACAAATTTACCAGCAGCACTTGCGGCTCCTGTTACGGCATCTTTAGCTCCACCAAGGAAGTCTTTTGCTTTATCTAAGAATCCTTTCTCTCCCTGAGATTCCATTTGTTTTACAAAGTCATCATTACTAACTTGACCTGTAGCTCTTTTATTAAAAAGATCTTGCATGAAAGCTTTCTTTTCTTTTCCAATATATCCAGTTTGAGAATTAGACCATTCTTGAAATGCTACATTTGGATCAAAGGCATTACCCTTACCTGCATCAAACGTAGCTTGTCCTACTTGTCCCGACTCTACTACTCCAGCTCCAATCTTTCCTGATAGATCTTGAACTGCATTTGTGGCTTGCTGTACAGCTGCTGGCACCTTTAAATCCATACCAGCTGCAATCTTATTTATATCTTTAATTCCATTAGCGGCTGCTAAGGCTTGAACATCAACTCCCATTCGTTTAGCAATAGCACCAAGGGTATCGCCTTTAGCGATCTTATATGTACTCTCTGCTGCTTTCTTCATATCTTGAATACCACGAACTTGATCTCTACCTAGACCTGCCCTATCTAGAGCTTGATTCTGTATATCATTAGCGTAAGCGTCTGCACTCTGTACAACTCTACCTGCACTCTTGGCACCGTCAATCATACTAGATACGCTTCCCGGAAGATATGCTTTTGCTGTATCTCCAAGAGAAGCTGTTAGATTTGCATTCTTAGCGAGTTCTCCTACATCAAACTTTCCTGTAGATACTTGGCTTAATATATCTTTTGGAACTCCACTAGCCCCTGCTAACTTACCGAGGAGAGCACCTTTAACATCACCACCTGCAGCAGCTCCTAGCATACTAGAAGCGGTATCCCCTGCTCCAAACTGAGAAGCTAGTCCAGAAGCTAGTCCACCCTTGTCTCCAGAAAGAGCAGCAGCTCCTGTCTTAAGTAGATTGGGATCTATCCCACCAAAAGATCCAAGACCTTGTAGTGCGGCACCTTTGAGATCGCCTTGAGCAGCTGACATTCCCATCTTAAGCATGTTAGGGTCTACTCCTGCGTATGATCCTGCCATACCTAGCGCAGCATCTTGTAAGCCTTTACCACTTACTAGACCTCCAAGACCTTCCGAAGCTAATCCTTGAAGTGCAGTTTTACCAACTCCGTATCCGCCAGCAGTAAGAGCATTAGCTCCAACATCAAGGGCTGCATCTCCGTATTTATTAACTCCACGCTGACCTTCTGCATTGACATTCTTTGCTAAGTTAGAAATATCCTTAGCTCCAGTAAGAGAACCTAAAGCTCCAAGAGCACCTGTTCCCATAGATAAATTAGATAAAGCGGAATCCTTGGCAAGATTCTTAGCGGTATCTACAAGGCTCATCCCAGCCCCTGCAACACCTTTAATGTCTCCCTTAGCAGCAGAGCTTACGACTTTCTCAAGACCTTTACCAGCCCCAGCAACTGCATTAGAAAGAGGATTTGTTATCTTTCCTATCGTACTAGCTATAGCTTTTGGTGCTGATATTTTTATCTTAGGAGCTGAAAACCCTTTTTTCCCACCCATCTTATATTTCCTTTATATACCATTCAAGTTCTTCGTCTTCTTCTTCTAACTTTGAAAATCCGTAAGAAGTAAGAACTTCTCTTGAAGCTTGTGCTGATTTAGCTAGTTTATTAACAGATCCATATAAATTAGTAATCTCTTTGCTTTTAGCAATTTTAGCAATTTCGTCTGCAATTTGAGATGCCACTTTCTTATTTCTTTTTTCTGGAACTACATATATATCTTCAATATAGCAACTATCTGAATCTAGATAGTAAGTTGCAAACCCATGAGGAGTTTCTAATACCCTAGGACCAAACCCTCTCTCATTCGCATAATCTTCAAACATTTTAGAAAGCATATATGTACGTCCCTACTAAATATTTGTTATTATTAACTAATGGCTAATAGTACCAGTCTATAGGATTTATTAGCGGTTAAGCCAGTGATTTTATTAATAGTAACTGTAGGACCAGATCTAGTAAACGCTACAAAAGGAGTACTGGATGGGAAATTTTGACCACCTGTAAGATCTGTAGCATTTATGCATACGTATCCTTTCATATCAGTAAGCCCTGTCAGGACTGTAAAGGGTTGAGAAGTAATGATTGCATACGATTGAGGGGTAGGTAGTGCTTGGGAGATGGTAACTGTTAGAGAAGTGATACTAGCTACTGCAGTAATTGTCCCTACTGAAAGTCCACTGGCATACCTTAAAGTCGATCCTATCATAGAGCTTGAAAAAGAAGTGCCGATTCCAGTTACTGTTACTCCAGACTGAGAAGCGGTTCCTGCGCTAGGAACGAAGGTTGGATTCCCAAATATATCTACCGTAACATCTATTGTTTTAAACTCAAATGGGAGGTTATCGTCTACTGTAAAGTTTTTATTGAAGCCAATAACTAGCTTATCTATAAACGGATTAAGCAATCCCCCTAAAGCATCAGCCATTTGTTTCTGATCTTTAGGGAAATCGTTTGTCTTAATTCTTACAGATTGTAGTTTCATATGGTAGTATTATACTATATTGTTTAGTATTTTCCAATTATTTATAATCTCTATTTGGAATAGCATATGTTCTAAAAGATAAAGATAGTCCATATAAACTAAAAGACTCAAGTGCTCCATTATGTATGAACTTACATCCCAGAAATCTGCATCGTTGTTTTTTTAAAGGTATATAGGTTCCAATCTCAGCTTGATCCCCTAGTCCTCCCCACGTACCTTCTCCCCAAGTACCAGCTCCAAATATACTATAGGAGTTCAGGTCAATAGGAATTTCCTCATAGTTGCTACTAATATCACTATTGTACGCAATTTCTGCATGAGAGAACGACTTAGTCTCAAACATGAAAGTTCCATCCGAGAACTGCTTACTAGTGCTAGGATCTCCTGCATGTTGAGGAGCGTACTCAATTTCAATTGGTATTGCTTTTAATACGGAGAATGGACCCTCCATGAAAGAAGGGGTTGATCTAAAATTCACAAGCTTATTAACATTATCTAAACCTGTCACCATCGCTTCAAAGGCTGAGCTTCCCATTGAAAGTTTAAATTTAGGAATGTAACCTGCTAAATATACAAAATTAGAGTTTAAAGTTTTAAGTTCTATTACCATATTAGGGTCTGCAGGAGATCCTAAAACGTAGTCTAGACTTTCAAATACTCGTCTAAGAGCGTATATGACTTCATTATACTTAGCTTGTAGTCCTGCAAATGTATCTACAAAAGCTGGATCTACTGAAGGAAACAGTACACCATAGGTAGAGAACAAAAATCCTTCGTCTGCTTCAAGCTTATACATTAGGAGAGTTAAGTTATTTAGTAAATCATCCCCTCTATTGAGCTTGACAGTTTCGTAGTAGTCTTTACTAGAAGTTTTATAGAATAGATCTAGAGTATTTAATAATCTATTAAATTCCTCAAATGTTATGTATTGTGTTTGAACACAAACATCTCCCACATTTGCCGATAGGAATAAAGGATTATTAGTAATAGTCTTATCCCCTAAGGCTCCCGGAGTTAGTTCATATCCTGTAACTTCTCTATCTGAGTAATCAAATCTACTAAAGCTTTTTCTCTCGATCTCAATGTAGTTATCAGTTCCAGACCCAAGATACATCTTATCATCATGAGCACTTACAATACCGCAAGTTTTAGTCATACTCCATTCTGTCCACGAATCTGTAACGTAATTATATCTGTAGCATATGTTTGCAGTAGTATCCTTTGCACTTTTAACTGTCCACAATAGAAATGATTTATCAGACTCGTAAGATACTGAGAATGATAGACTTGGAAGTAAGCTATTGGTAGTGATTAGGGGAAGTAATTTATCATTAATTGGCAAAGATATAGACTGCATACTAGATTCGTTTAGTTGCATTAGTCCTTGGTTAGAAAGGAAGTAGCATTGATTTCCTAAAGTAATAGCAGTATCTGGTGCTCTTATTATAGTGGTTGTATCAAATGCTCCAACATCCCAAATAGGATTAGGACCGGGATCTCCTGCTAATCGATAAACACCATCTTCTTTCAAGATGAATAAAGACTCTCGTAATTGAATGATTCTAAGAATTTGCTGATCTCTAGATCCAATGTCGATATAGTTTAGTAATGGAACAGCTTCATGTTCCTGATACTTAGAGTAATATATTCGATTAGGGATAACTTCAGAGCTACTCTTAAATAAACAAACTCCTCTGAAATCATTAAGGTATACAGAGAATCCTGTATATTCTAATTCTTCTGTTAATATCTTGGAGGTTCTGAAATATCTTTGGTTAGTGTAAGACTCGGCTCCATCATTGATATCAGTGAATCCATTAAAGCTAGAGTAGTCAGAATAGGCTAAAGCGTATGCTGGAGTGGTTAAAGAAGTATCCCAGATGTAGTAATAAGCAGGTCCAGTTGGAGAGTTAGTTACATAATATAGTCTATTTACTACGCCTATTGCTGGTAAGCTTTCAGTGGTAGTGTAAGTATATGTCTTTATACGAACTCCATGTATAAATAAAGAGCTTTGATTATTCCCAAGATTAGTACTAAGTCCTTGGTTATAAGCAGAAACAATGTCCGTCCCTACTGAAGTAGTAGTTAATCTAGCATTAGGTATACTAATTCCAATATTAGGAGTAAAGGCTAGAGTAGTAGTCGGATTGAAGGTAGTCACTACAAAAGGTAGGCTATCGATATACTTCTTCTCGATGTATATCTTTCCGGGAGTTTCCCCATAGTTAGATAAGTATTGAGCTGTATACTTAGAATTTTGATTATTATTTATAACCTTAACAAGAGATCTAGCTGTTTCTTCAATGGCATCAGCAGCTACTACTTTTGTTGAAATAGCAATTGTAGTAGTGTTTGAAGTTGGAACAACTGATGATCCCGTTTGAATAGTAGTAGTAGCTGTAGATATTAAAGGATTACTTCCACCAGAAGCTCCTGCGCCAGCAAAAGCTCCTACGTTAGTTGCAAATACCGCATTAGCTCCACTGCCAATATTATTATACGGATGAGGAGTTATGGTTAATATGCTAGTCCCCGCTACATAGTTGACGTTAAATACACGCCCAGCACCATTGAAATTAGCATTAGCAATTAAGGCAGTATTAATAGCTGCTGCAATTGCAGTAGTTGTGGTAAGCCCTGTAACAGTTGCTTTAATAAGAGTAGTGCCTACAAACGTAGGAATACTATCTGTGCCTGTTTTGTCAAACCATACTACAAACTTTCCGGGGCTAGTTATACTGTCTGTGCTTGCTGTTTCAAAGATTTCAAGATAATTATACGAACTATCAGCTATAGAACCATAGTTATTACCATCGGAATTATTAACAGTTATTGTACTTACTTGCAGATTAGAAGTAACGGCAGTATCTCCTCTCCCAACTGCAGTATTAGCTAGAGTAATTACAGATGTACCATTCCATGTTGCAGTGTCGGGGGCTGACCCTACAGGGATTGCTGTAATTATTGAAGCACCTGCTGGATATATTGAAGTAAATTCACCAGTTCCTACGATTGCTGTATTTATAGCATTTGCTATGATGGCTGTAGTAGCAGGAGCAGCACCTAATAAAGTCCTAACTGCATTATACCCACTAGGTATTGTAGTAGGTACGGGAGCCGTTCCTCCTGCAGTAGTATCCATCCAAAAGGAATATCTTTTAAGTATACCTGCTATAACTACCGACATTTGAATCTGTAGATTAGTAAAAGAAGCTATTGTGGTACTAGTTACAGTTATTTGAGATGCATTATTATATAGGGTGACTCCAACACTTCCATCCCAAAAAGGAGTAGAGCAAGCCCCTGCTACTACATTTGTAACTATAATTGTAGAGGTTGTAGCGGTAAAGGTTGTAGTAGTAGTAAAATCTAAAGTAACAGCTACAATAGCAGCATTAATAGCAGTAGCTATCGTAGTAGAAGTAGGAGCGGCATTATAGACGTTAACTTTAACTGCAATATATCCAGCTGGAATAGCATTAATAGGAGCGATAGTAGTCTGTCCGATTGTACCATCAAGCCAAAATGCATATTTTCTTTCGTTATTACCTGAGAATAATTGGATTTGATATCCAGTATAGTTAGCAGGTAACGCTGTTGTAATAGCTATAACCGATGCTTGTTTAGTGAATGAGTTAAATGTATAGGATTCAGTTCCATCATTCGTGCCATCTGATAAGATCAAATTACTTCCAGATGTCAGCTTTGTAACATCAGTAAGAGTAGAGATTATAGATTCTTTAGTTTTAGTATTAGCATAAAACATATGTCCTTTGAATAAGGATATGTCTGCTGCAGAAGGGGGAACATCATTTGCTTTTAAAATTCCTTCCCCACTAGTAGCGTTAGTATATAATGGAACTCCCGATGATCGTAAAATGTCAGACGCAGAGTCTACAATTTCAATCGAAGGTAGAGCTGTGCTTAGCTGAGCCTCGTATACTTGGAACAACTCATCTGAAGGATCGGCAGTACTTGATAATAGCTGCTCCGATCTGTATACTCTTATTTTGTAATTGCCTTGACTTTGATAGATATCTTTGGGCAGGGTTATTCGTAAACCTACTGAAGCTGTTAGGGTAATGCTAGGATTTGAAACAACAGTTCTATTAGAAGGTGCCCCAAATATAGGATTATTATTGTTATCAGTTTTAATGAAGAGAACTCTATACGCTACTTTATTAGTAAGCAGAGAAGTAGACGCTGAAAAGAATAGTCCAGAAGCAGCAGTAGAAGCTACAAATGCTACGGGAGATACAGCTTTTGCAACCCCTACGTTACTTATTACTGGACCTAAAGCGTTAGTAATATCGTATGTATCTTTTGCAGATATCTTCTTAACGCCATTACTATTGGTAATAAAGAAGTTACCTTTAGATTCTTCATATCGAAGTCTATATCCGTTATTAGGAGGAGATAGAGTAGTTGCCCCGCTAACATAACTAAATCTAGAGGTTGACGTATCTAGAAACGCTAGATTGTTATTAGAAGTATGAGCTAAGATTTGACCCTTGTACTCAAATAATTGTTTTGCAGTAAGAGGAGTGTCGGGGCTTACGTATGTCCAATAGATATTGTTAGTTGGAATATTTCCACTTGCTTCAGAGTATTGAGTCCAAAATGATAAATTGGTAGGAATGTTTCCGGTAGAAGGAGCGATACACTGGTATACTTTAGTACCGTATTTTACTTTATTACCCACTGTATAGGAAGTTAGATTATTATAAGTTGGGATTTTATACGAATAAACTGCATTTAAATATCTAACCTGATTAGCTTCGACATACAAAGTAGCATTGTCATAAAAAGGAATAAATGCGCTGTTAAAATTAGAATATATTGGGTAATAGGTATTTAAACCTCTACGAGGCTCTACTATTCCAACTCTATTAATTACTATGTTTTGGGCTTTTAATAAAGCTCCGGGAGGAACTTCCATCAAGGACTGATAGTTCGTATTAAGACCAGAGGCTTTAAGCATCACCGACTGACTAGCCATTATTAACTCCGTCTATTTCTATTTACACCTGTCATCAAAGCTCTATTAACTACCTTCCTAGGTGCTCCCTCTACTCGACTAGATATCATAGTAGTTAGCTTACTCTCCATCTCTATTACTTTTGCAGTGGCATTATTTAATCCCTCAGTATCTCCTAGAGCTTCTAATACTCTCTGAGCAACTCTCTGAGCTAGTACCATGTGTAATTCTGTAGGGACGTTAGGAATGCAGCTTTCTCCAGATAGAGCTAAGAAATCACCAACTTCTAGATCTTCTGGAATTGTTGTAATATTAGTTGTAATAGTTTTAGTACTAGTATTAATGCCAGTTATATTCTGGTCAATTTCTAAGATGTTATGAGGTGACTTTGCTTTAATAAAATCATACGTCAGAGATATAGAGAATGCAGTAGGGACGTTAGCTACGCTAATAGTTCCTAAAGTTCTATCGATATCGGTAATAGTGGCTACTTGAGTTTCTTTTACAATGGTATTTGGACGGAGATAGTAATAAAAAGCTAGGCTTCCGTAAGGGGACGGACCTACGCTAGGATGTAATACTAAATCACTGCCCATCATATAAAAGCGTCGAAACCCAGTAAAGTCAGCAGAACCTGTACCATTAGATAAACCAGTATAACGATCATCAATTGCTATCTGAGTCATCTCATACTCATTACCAACTAACTTATCTGTACTGTCTCTAAAACAAACTTCTCTAAGTTTATTAGCCAATGCCCTTTCTGGAACAGGGTATTTAGATTTACCAGATACTAGTGGAGTAATGTGCTTAAACATAAAGTATTCTTCTTTCATTTGTAGAATAGAAGGCACTAAGCCAATCATCATTTCTTCATTCATTAAGTCAATGAAATCTTGATCTGTAAATGTATTTTGGTTAGCAGAAACCATAGCTCTACGCTTAATAGACTTAAGCATAGCATTAGTGGTTAGTCCTGCTTTAACAGTACTAGTCATTTTTTATCTTTTAGATTTAAGGTCTTCTAGTTGTCTTTTAAGGTCTTCAATTTTCATTTCGATCTCATCAGCACTATCAGCTTCTTCAGAATAAGAATCTTCGGATTCACTCTCATCCTCAGACTCGCCATCGCTCTCTTCTAGAACGTCTTCAGCCTTTTCAAGACCTTTCTTAAGACCTTCCGCAGAATCAGAAGCTACAGTAACCTTGCTCATTCCACCCTTGATATCGTCGGTAAGATCGCTACCAAGCATATCAGATAGCTCTTTAGCCATTGACGCTTTAGCACGAAGTTTACCTTCATCCTTAGGCTTACCCTCTTGTTTTCTTGCCTTATCAACAAGAAGTTTCTTAAATTCTTCCATCATATGCGTTCCCCTTATAGATAACTAGACTATTTGTCTACTTATATTTGTTATTAAGTACTTATACTAAAATCAACTAGTTATAGATTAAACTGAGTATTATATCTTTCAATCGCAATTTGCATGAATTTTTCTAATCGGTCATAAGCTTGCTTTCTTCCAACTACAGACAAGCTTATGTAATCATTTCCGTTTATATAAATTTGCGATCCTTTTACATATTCAAATACAATTCCATCAATGTTTACACCGAAGGACTCTAAGGCTCCAAGTGGTGTGACATTTAATGCCTGATGAGCTAAATAGAATGCATCCTGCATTTTTTGGCGTAAATAGGCATTGTTCTCTACTTGCTGGCTAAATTTATTAGAAGGGGGCGTTGGTGCTGGCATATATTTTTACCTTTATACTGGATACAATTGTTTGTTGATTGCTAACTTCATTAACCCTAGACCTTGATTATAATACTTAATTTTATCAGCTAACGAGGAAGAGGATATTTGCAAATCAGTTAAAATCACTTTAACTTTTGTGCCATCCCAAAAAATATCTAAGTGATATGTAGTAGGTGCGCCAATATTTAAAAGTGTTGATTCTAAATCCGCAAAAAAGGAATCTACCCTTGTTTTTCTTACCTCTAGTTTTGAATACTGATTATCTGTAAAACTTGCCATATTAAACTCCCAAAACTGACGAAGTTGATTCAATTCTTATTTCTGCACGATACTCATCACCTGATGCCCTTAGTGCTTCTAGTTCAAATGAAAGTTGTTCCATTGTTCCAATGAAGTCACCAACTAGAACCCATGAATTATTTTCTAGCTTCCAAATTGTAATCATATTAAACACCTCTCGCTGTTATGCATAAACAAAACATTGAGGAACCCACTCCAGCCGTTGATGTTATCGCTCTTACAAATTTAGGCAAACATTGCGAGCTGCTTACGATTTGCACACTTGATCCAACTGCTGCTGTAAGTGTTGTTGATGGTACACTGTACCAGTTTAAGTTATCGTTAGAACCTTGCATTTCAAAAATGGGAGCTGTTCCCCCTGCGTTCATTGTGACTGATAATTGAAATTGATCGCAGCCTTCCACAAGGTATGATGGTGTTATCGAATTCAATGTGTTTGGATCAATTGTTCGGTTTACAAAATTTCTCCATAGATCAGAAGAAGTTTGTCTTGCTGGTCTTACGACTGTATTTGTAAATGATGGAGTTATTCCCCCAACAGTTCTTACGTAGCGAATCCCTGCACCTGAGATTCTGATTTGAGGAGACTGATATTGTCCGATTGCTGTGATTCTTGGAAAATGATAAATGTCAAAATAGTTTGTTCCATCAAATGTTTCTTGAACTACAACATCCATAAATTGACCCACTCCAGATGCTGCGGTCACAGCTACCTGAAAAGCCATGTTTTGCGTGTTGCCAGTGCTAATGTTTGCACTTGTTTGTGTCGTGGTGATTGCCAATAATGCAATGTCTGTGGGTGTGTTTCCTGCAAGCTGTGCAGCTGTTATTGACGAAACTGTTGTTACACCCCCCACAGATGTGATTGTTCCCACTGAAGTCAAAGAACCAACCACAGTGGCGTTCAAGTTTGCAGCTGTTGCGTTGATCACCTGAGGAACTGGACTCATGAAAGGATCTTGTGAAAGCCTTGTTAGAGCCTGAATAGGTGTGTTGAGTACAGTAACCACTCTCATTCTCAAGTATCTAAAGCGAACAGGAATGATATAGATAAAGCTTGAGGCTGTTGGTGTGATTGTTGTAAGGATTGCGTTTGGTGAAGGTGAATCAAGCCTGAACGCCGGAATGGTTTGAAATGTAGCCGAAACGGTTGAGTTACTTCCTTCAAAAATAAAAGTTCCCGAAGTTGCAGTACTGACCACTTGAATCGATGCTGATTTGTATCCACTTACGTCCAGTTCTGCCGGTCCAGCAACAGCAAGCAGATTGTTGTTAGCAATAGCACTGTTGGATGCGCCAATGATATTTAAATCAGGCAAAGATGTGTTTACAATTTGATCTGAAGGCAGAACCACGGGACTTGAGCCAGACGATAGTTTTTGCCCGAGAGTTGGAGTTTTATTGGTTATTCCAATCAGAGTTGCATCAATAGAGGTCAAACCTGCATTTCCCAATGTTTGAAGTGCAGATGTTGAAAAATCTTTTGCGTTTAATGTGGTTAATTTTCCGTCAACAGAAGTAAGTGAAGCATTGCCAGATGTTTGAAGTGCAGATGTTGAAGCACCTGTTGGGAGTGGTAGTGCTGTCGCACTTACTGGCTGAGTTGCTTGAAAAAATGTTCCTGTCACGGCTTGAGTTGCAGGGAAGTTATCAACTGAAACAGAACCAGCAACACCAACAGAACCACTGATCGGGATTGCCCCAGATTGCGTAACATCTACAATCAATTCATTGTTCACATTCATGGCAGGGGATTCTAAAACACCGCCATTAAGAACACCAATCGATAGCGCATTATCTTGAAACGGGGCAGGCATTACATCGCCAACGGTCCCACCGAATGAAGAATTGAGAAGGTTAACATCTAATCCAGACTTACCGCTGACAATATCAATTGAAGCCTTAGCTTCTTCTGTACCTACTGATTCGTCGTAAATAATTTGTAGAACATCAGCATCCGACATTCCTGCGGCACCACAGTTAAATGTCAAAGTTAAAATATATGAACCTAATGTACCAGAAAATGAACCACCAACAGGGGAGGACGGTCCACCACCTGTGGCATAAATCAATGTCTGACCTATACTTGTATTAATTACTGCTAATAGTCTTTTGGGATCGAAATCAGGATAAGAACTAAAGTCAATATTGTTTGAACCCGAGTTAAAATAATATTGTGTGGTCGGTAACATTCTTTTCATAATTAAACCTTATCCGAATATTAGAGCTTTAACAATTGACTCAATGTCAGTTGTGTATTGAGGATGCGGATCAGCGGCAGCCTCATGATTTGTTATTCCAATGGCTACCCTAGCATCAGAAGCAGAATCAAAATCAGATATTGTTGAAGCTGTTTGCGTACCAGTATGATTTGATCTTTGTGTTGCGTCTACGTTTGGCACATTTCCAAGACCAATGTCATTTGGAGAAACATAGTCTGTAACTTGCAACCAATTTGCAGGATAGGCTACTGGATTGTAACCAGCTGCTCCGATTGCAATAATCATTCTAAAAGAAGCACCGTTAAACATTACGCCTTGTCCAACAGTATAAGTTGTACCATTATTATAATCACCTGTCCAAGTGACGTTTGTGATTAAATTCAAAGCATTTTGAGTCGCAGTCGAGATGGGCTTGTTGGCATCGCTAGTATTGTCAACTGACCCCAACCCAACTGCTGCCTTATCTAGCGTTTGAAACGTCTTATCGCCACGAAAATATTGTCCGGTTGTTCCTGCTGTAATTGCGTTCTCTTTACCGTTCCAAGTTGTCTTTTCAGTGTCAGTTACAAACCTATAAGAAGATGTTTGCGTAATGTTCGCTGGATTGGTGGCATCAACATCTGGAACATTTCCTAAACCAACATCACCTTTTACAAGCGTTTCATTCTTCCATAAAAGATTTGGTGCATCATATTTAAGAACTTGATTATCAGCTACTGAGGTAATAGCCACGTTATGTAATTCTTGAAGCTCAAATCCATTCTGCACTCTTACTTCAATAGTACCATCGGTGGGGTGTGATCTTGTGGTTGTTCCAATAAACACCGCATGGTCAGGAGCAGAAGGCTTTGTCATGGTCATCGCACCTGCAACAGTGGGTGATAACCAAAGAGACAGACCCACCGTGAAAGCAGATGTATTTAAAGACTCGGCTAGACCAAGTACCACTACTTCACCATTTGAATTGTCGGGAATAGCAACAGCTGTGATTCCTACAGTCTTGCTTGAAGTAGGCTCCGTATTTGCTTGAGACAAAGCCAATGTAGGTAAGTTGCCTGAAGCTCCATTGAAGTATACAACTGATCCTTTGGGAATAGTTGAACCTGTAATATTTCTAGCTGTAGTTGTTAATCTATTAGTCGAGGCTGTAGCTAGTAATTGCCAATAGGTTGTATTGGTAGGTATGTTTCCGGTAGTAGCTTGAATGGCTACGTAAGAGGAATTACCGTAAGAAACGGAGTCGCCTACGCCATAAGCAGAGGAGTTATTATAAACCCCCATAGGTTTTATATTCGTATTTAACTGAACTACAGGATCTAAAAGTTTTACAATTTTAAAATCAGACATAAGTTAGTGCTGCCCTGTTATCCCAAATTTGGTCAAAATCTTCAGATGCTAGTTTAATTCTAACTCCAGTGGATAAATCTATTTTACTAATCTTCCACTTGGCTTCAGATGTCAAAGCTCCAAATAACCCTTCTGCTAAGTATATCACAGTTGAGCTGGCTTGGTCAACTACAAGACCTCTAGGAGCATCTTGGTTATTGCAGCAAGCACTATTCTCAAAGTTACCAGTTATAGGATTAAAATACAAAGTCATTCTATAATCTCTCAGCTGAAGTTATGTTACAATCCACATCGTAGGTTATAACTATGGAGGCTAAAAGCTGTCTGGCTTCTCCAGACTTCTGAACAAACACCAAAAATCCAGTATCATTCTCTTTAGCTGGATCAGAGATTCCAACTAGTTTATTTACTACTTCTAATGTATCCCCACTTATATTTGTTATAAACTTACTGGTGGATTCTAATGCAGTCTTAGTTGCCATTGCTATTTGATTAGCGGAGTAACCACTTGATATTGCTACCATTAATCCTGTTTTTCCAGCTATGGAAGGATTAGTTCCTGTACCGCTTACATTGTACCAAACATAGTATTGATTAGCATTGGCAGCTGAGTTTATGAAAAAATACTTATTATTTAAAGTTTGGGGATTAGTACCTGCTGTATTCTTTAAGATTAATTGAGTAGTGGCATCGTAAGAGTCGTTTCGTAGTCCAGCAGAACTGCTTGAAATTATTACATAGGTCATTGTGTATACAGCAAGAAAAGAAGCATCCATAGCCATAGCCTGAGCTACTTTTTTAGCTACAGTTTCGGGATCTTGGCTTGATAGTAGGTTTATGACGAGTGCTCTATATGTCCCCGGAACTGTTGGTTGTGAGTTAGCAAAGTCTACATTAAACCATACGTTAACCGCTCCACCATTATCATATAGTACAATGGCTTTTCCGGCTAGGGAAGCCGGAGTTCTATTTACAAAATTAATTGTAGTCTTGTGTGCCGATCCTAAGTTATCTCCTCTACAAACAATCCTAGTTTCTTGATATACCCCATTAGAGTAGTAATCAGCTTGCCCTACTTGACCAGCTCCATTACCAGATGCAATGTATTGTACTTGTACTTTTCCGAATCTAACTGGTACTAAGCTATTTACGTTTACTACACTTAAGGCTTTTGCCTCATCGTCATACGCCGCTGTAATGGCGTTGGTATAATCTAATTGAGTAGGCTTCTTGTTACCAGACATATTTACTCTTTTGGAGGTTCGTTTTTATTAGTCATCTTCCTACCTACGTATAATGCTCCGCATCCATAGAAGAAGTTTAATGCATTATCCATATCTATACCGCCAGATACTTTAGCAAACTTACCAACAAGACCCAAGACTACTAAGAGTCCTGAGATTACAAAGAAAGAATACGTAATAGAAGGTTTACCTGTTACGTTGTCCCTTAGAATTACAATGGGTAATCCCTTGTCCTGTAGTTCTTTGATAAGTTTACGTATCATTAGCACTTCCAGTTCTTTCTGCTCCAGTAGTTTGCAGATAGCTTACCGTCCCCACCTTTAATCCCACCAGATCTAGCACAATAAGATTTTCTACGCTTAGGATCACTGGTGCCATCTGGCATATCAGGATCTCCAAAGCGAACAATCTTCTCTTGTCCACCTTCACAAGCCTTAACTACATGCGTACGATTCTCGCCCGGAGTTCTCTTGGCTTGATTACACTTCAACTGTTCTTTTAATTTCGACCATCTAGGTTTCATTTGCCATATCTCTTTTTAAGTTTCTCAGCTTCTTCTGTTGCCACTTGAGCAGCGGTCTTACCAAACATGCTACGTAAGTTATTAAATCGAGCAGGAGGAGTAGGCTCTACCTTCTTCTCCATTTCCTCATCTACCGATTCCCAGAAGGGTTTATATCCAGCAGGTCTTCTAGCTTTCTTGTTGGCATCGCTCATTTTAGTTTATTCCTTAATTTTTGAAATCTAACTTTTCCATATTGTTCGCCTTC
>Ga0315291_10002812_pt1 | contig 22624 bp, 23 predicted proteins | sample YL17G12_20_MG_FD_203070 | JGI IMG/M metagenome (GOLD analysis project Ga0315291, IMG submission 203070) | Sediment microbial communities from Yellowstone Lake, YNP, Wyoming, USA - YL17G12_20 | ecosystem: Environmental > Aquatic > Freshwater > Lake > Sediment | place: USA: Wyoming | collected... | reverse complement strand
TCTGGCTGACGACGGAAGGCAACACGGTTACGGTCGTCAGATGCGATATGGGAGTGCCGAGACTCCTGCGGAGCGAGATACCTATGCTGGGAGAGGAAGGGGAAGTTGTTGAGGAACCGCTTCGCGTAGCCGATTCGGAATATAAGGTAACGTGCGTCTCGATGGGGAACCCGCACGCGGTGATTTTTGTTGAGGACGTTCAGACTGTGCCGCTCGAAACAATCGGTCCGCAGATAGAGAACCATCCGAAGTTCCCGAACAGAACCAACGTCGAGTTCGTCCAGGTCTGTGACAGGAAAAATATCAGGATGCGAGTCTGGGAACGCGGATCAGGCGAGACGTTAGCGTGCGGGAGCGGATGTTGTGCAGCCGCGATAGCGTCGGCTCGAACGGATCGCATGGGGAGAACCGTCACCGTGCATCTTGAACTTGGATCCCTCAAGATCGAATGGATGGAAGACGGGCACGTCTATATGGAAGGACCCGCGACCCGCGTGTTCGACGGCGAATGGCTTGAAGGAAGGTGAACCAGCCGTGCCGAGGCGACAGGAACCGCGCAGACCGAGAATCCGGCAGCCGTGGGTCAGGTTTCCGGCACACCGTGTTCCCGGAGCGTCCAGGGCTAGCAAAAAGCATGTGCTCGATAAGGTGCCCGGCGTTCCTCGCGAGGAAACCCGTGTCAGGACGGCGAAGCGCGGTCGCAAACCCATAAGGATTGTGGTGTTACTTTCCGCAGAAGGGAGTGAGTTACAAGCCCTGGTTTCAGAGCTTGATAGAGCAACGGTGGAGGGCGAAATCGTTGCGGTCATAACCGACAATGCGGACGCCGACGGTATCGGCTTTGCAGTACGTCGCGGGATCAGAACCGTGGTATTTGACCCAGCTCGGTTTGTGGACACGGCTGCTCTCACCAAAGAGGTTGAAGATGTGCTGAACAGAATCAATCCCGATGTCGTCCTTCTGGACGATTTCCCGCACCCTATCAAGTTGCCGCTTGGACGAATTCGCCACGTGGTTGATCGCGCCGATACGGTGTTGAAAGTCGCGACATTCGGCTGAGCTCGCTCAGTGCGTCCCGCTCAGGAGACCTCAACGAGAAAAACAGCTCGATGATAGCTTCAGTTAAGATTCTCGCCATATTCGTGTGCATGGTCATTCTCATCAGGAAACGAGTCCCTATCGGCTATGTCCTCCTGATAGACGCAGCACTTGCCGCAGCACTATTCAAAATGAGTCCCATCGCGGGACTTAAGGCGGCAGGTGCCGGAGCGTTTTCGCTCGACACGTTACGTCTTGTCGGCGTGATGATACTCATCGTCAGTATGGGAAACATAATGAGAACGGTAGGGAGTTTCGACAAGACCATAGCATCTCTTGAGGCGCTCCTGAGGGACACACGTGCCGTGATGGCGGTGATACCGGCGATCATAGGGCTTCTTCCGATGCCGGCAGGAGCGCTGATGTCGGCGCCGTTGGTCGGCGCAGTCGCGGTGAAAACCCGGACATCGCCGGAACAGAACACCGCGATCAACTTCTGGTTCAGACATGTCTGGGAGTATGTCTGGCCGCTTTATCCGGGCGTGATTGTGACCGCAGCCCTACTGAAAGTCCCTGTACGGAACCTCGTCGTGGTTAACTTTCCGCTTACCCTGGCTGCGATAGGCGCGGGACTGCTGTTCTGTCTTCGCAACGTTCCGGGTCAACACGTTTCAGGTGCTGGGGGTGCGGTCGCGGGTCATGTCAAACAGCTCGTACTGAGCCTGTTGCCTATAATCGTTGTCGCACTCGCCACCGTGATTTTCAGTGTACCACTTCCGTGCTCGCTCGGTGCAGTATGCGCTGCGCTGCTCATCGTGCATAGGTTGAACCGGGATCAGGTGAAGGCGGTCATACGACGGAGTATCACGGCTGAGACGGTGTTCCTGATCGTGGGCGTTCAAGTGTTTCAATCAGTGATCGAACGCTCCGGAGCCGCATCGCAGGTCGTACAAGGGTTCGTTTCGATCAGAACTCCGCCCGGATTTCTTTGTCTCGTTATCCCGTGCGTTATAGGGCTTCTGACCGGGGCAACGCTCGGATTTGTCGGTGTGACGTTTCCGGTGCTCATGCCATTTTTTGTGGGGCAACCGGGGGATGTCGCATATGGCTATGTGATGTTGGCGTATGGCTCAGGGTTCGTAGGGACGCTTCTCTCCCCAGTTCACCTGTGTCTGACGATGACGCGGGACTATTTCAAAGCGAACTTCGGGCAGGTCTATAAATTGCTTATTGGACCGGCATGTGTTGTTATCATCGTCGCGATTCTGTGGTTTCTTTTTGGAGTAAACCCGTTGGTGAAACGGCTCGGGCTCTAATGCGGCGTGGGTCATTGCCCTACTGCGCAAAACGGGCTCCGCGTCCCTTTTGAGACGCCGAGCATAGCGACGGGGTGAGACTCTTCGCTTCGCTCAAAATGACGAGGAGAGGGGGCCCAGAGAGACAAGGGAAGAGTGCTCAGAATGAGGTAGGCGCGGCGCGGTCGGCGTGGACATCACGGAATACGCTTATCCGTGCTCTTTCCCGTTGGGAGAGGGTAAGGGTGAGGGCATGTAGTAGAGGCGCTGCTTGCTGCGCTCACCGTGGACGAGGCAATAGCACAGGAAGCAGGGTGAAGCGATCGCGTGAAATACGACAAAACGAAAACGTTCTGGCTCATCGTAGCGAACGGATCAATCTTCGCGTTCGGTTCGGCATTCATGGATCCGGACATTATCATGCCCGGATTCGTTCATCGGCTGACCGGTTCTGCGATAGCGGTCGGTGTAGTCAGCGGGATAGTGAAAGCGGGCTGGTTATGGCCGCAAATGGTCGTGTCAACCTTTATCGAGCATCTTCCGCGAAAAAAACCGTGGTATACCGTGCCGGCATTCGTTCGCGTGACCAGCGTGCTTCTCATAGCGGTGGTGCTCGTTCTGTCGAACGATCTTCGTGCCCGGTCGCTGTTCCCGCTCTTTCTGTTTCTGATAGCGTGTGACGCCAGCTTTTCGGGAATTGCCGGCGTACCGTTCATGGACATCGTCGCGAAGACGGTTGATAACGGACGCTACGGGATACTGTTTGGTATCCGGCAGTTCATCGGCGGGATACTTGCTTGTATGGCGGGGTTCGTCGTACGTTCGATTCTGAGCGAACGAGGCTGGCTACATTTTCCGCAAAATTATGCCCTGCTTTTCCTCATGTCGGCAGTTCTCTCTGCAGTGTCATTTGGTTTCTTCATCCTCGTGAAAGAACCGGTCGAAACCGAACTCGGTAAACGCTACCCGTTCAGCAAACACATGATGCAAGCGCCGGCGCTTCTCAGGAACGATCTCAACTATCGCAGGCTGCTTGTCGTGCGAATGCTCGCTTCGTTTGCAGGGATGGCTGCGCCATTTTACGTGCCGTTCGCTGTTCGCAAGTTGGGCGTCGGTTACGAAAGCAGCGGTACATTTCTGTCTATAGGCATGGCGGCGCTCATTGTATCCAACCTGATCTGGACCTACATATCGTACAGGCGTCCGAGCGCAATCCTGTTCTTTATCGGTGGGATCATCGGGCTTGCGTCGCCCCTCATAGCGCTCACCGTCTCGGTGCTGCACGGAGCGGCGGTGTTCAGCGGGAACCTTCTCACCGTCTATTGTCTCGTCTTCGCGTTCACGACGGCGGCAAACGCCGCGTTCGGAATTGCGGCTAACGCGTACCTGCTCGAGCTCGCGCCAAAAGAGATACGACCGACATATGTCGGGTTCATAAACACGTTGACGTTCCCGTTCATGTTCGCGTCCGTGCTGGCAGGACTTCTCATTCGGTGGGTCTCATACGAGTTTGTCTTTGTTCTATGTCTGGTCGCGGGGATGTTTCTCGTGTCCGAATCGCGCAAGATACTGGCGGTTCCCAGAAAGCTCTAACCTCACCGCGTCTCGTGCCACGCTGTTACTCGGCATCCCGCTCGCGACGTCAGATCGGTCGAAGGCAAGATGCCATGCCGGCAATCACGTGCACATTTGCCGCACGATCTCGCACGTTATCTTCAGCCCGAGCTCGAAGCCTTCTACCGATATCCGCTCATCCACGCCATGGACCGCGTCCATCTCTTCTTTCGGGATCGCGAGCGGCACCAACCCGTAGCTCGCCATTCCTTTCAGCCTCAGGAACCGCGAATCTGTCGCTCCGGGAACCATGAAAGGCGCAACGGTCGCCTCAGGGTCTGCTTCCTTGATGGTTCGTTCGATAACGCGATAGAACTCAGTATCCACATCGCTTTCTGTCGCTTCGTTGAACGTTCTCTGCTCGACTTCGATCGGCAGATCGGCAAGTATTTCCTTCATCTCGCGCAGCCATGCCTCTTTTGTGACACCGGGTAGAATGCGCGAATCAACCTCGAGCGTGCACAGGTCGGGGATGATATTGACCTTGGTGCCACCGTGAATCATGGTTGGCGCAAAGGTGTTTCGTAACATCGCTGCGATGAATCTGTCTTGCGCTTTTCTGATGAGCAACTCGCCCAGGATGGGTACTGAAGCGAGCTTTAGAAACGCTATCCGGCGGTCGTACGATGAAGCGGCAGCAATAAACCGCGCGACCGTCTTGGTAATACGGACCTTGCTCCGGTGGCGGGCAAGTCTATCTATTGCGCTAGCAATTTTGATGACAGCGTTATCCATGTGTGGCATGGAACCGTGACCCGCTCGACCTCGTGCGGTGAGCACCGACCAGCACACCCCCTTTTCGGCGGTCGCGACCATGTAAATGCGCCCTTTATCGGAGCGCAACGCATGTCCACCCTCGTTCAACGCAAACTCCGCCGAAACTCTGTCGAAATGGTGCTGCGTGATCCATTCGGCGCCGAGTTTCCCGCCACACTCTTCGTCGGCCAGCGCAGCGAACTTGATGTCCCGTTTCAATCGCAGGTTCTGTCGTTTTGCAAGGACCATCGCCATCAGTTCCATCACGGTAAGACCTTTTGTGTCGAGCGTGCCTCGACCCCAGACGTACCCGTCCTTGATCGTCGCTGAGAACGGCTCAATAGACCATCTTGTCGGGTCAGCAGGTACAACATCGAGGTGCGAGAGCAGAAGCATCGGTCGTTTCGAACCGTCCCCATCAAGCTTGGCAAGAAGGTTCGCTCGGCGCGGAGCGCTTTCGATAACGTCCGCACGTATCCCGTTAGCCTCAAGAACACCCTTGATATAGTTCGCCGCATCGAGCTCGTTCCCCGGCGGATTGGACGTGTTGATTCGGACAAGTGTGCGTAAATGTTCTATCGCCTCAGATCGTATCGAGCCCCACATATCATCATCCGCAGTACCTGTTCCTGTCACCATTCACCGACTCCTCTCGCGAAGCGTTTATTTTCGCCCTTCGGCGTAGACGCTGACCACATAGCTATCAAGAGATTCGCCTGCTTCCAGACTGTCCACAAGCGCTCTCCCCATCGGATCCTGCGTAGCTGGCTCGACGCACGATGAGGAACCCTTAATGGTGACTTTGACATCCCTCAATCCTGATGATTCAACCATTCTCTTATATTCATCAACGAGCAGCGCTCCCCCTACACAGCCGACGTACGCTTCGATGCTTTCTCGGATCTTTTTCGGCAACTCCTTCAGCAGAGCGACATCCGAGATGGCTGTTCTGCCGCCCGGTTTCAAGACCCGGTGAATCTCCCGAAAAACTCTCGGTTTATCCGCAGAGAGGTTGATCACGCAGTTGCTTATCACCACGTCAACGGAGGTATCTTCCACAGGCAGATTCTCGATCTCGCCGAGTCTGAACTCAACATTCTTGACGCCGCGCTTTCCTGCAATTCCCCGTGCTTTCGCAATCATCTCTGGCGTCATATCCACCCCTATGACTTTGCCGTTTTGACCGACCTTCGCCGCCGCTAAGAAACAGTCAAACCCGGCGCCTGAACCAAGATCGAGCACTACTTCGCCTTCTTTGAGGTTCGCCAATGCTGTCGGGTTGCCGCAGCCGAGCGCAAGGTTAGCGTCGTTCGGGATGGCGTTCAGTTCTTCTTCTGAGTAGCCAATGGTCTTAGCGAACTCTCTCGCATCCGAACCACACGCGCTACAGCAAGATTCTTTTTCCTTCGTAATCTTGCCGTAGGCTTCCTTCACAAGCTTCTTTGTTCTTTGCTTATCCATTTCCCGTGGTCTCCCGGCTTGGCAAAAAGCTGTCCGAAGCGATTCGAGTTGACGATCTGAATATGCGAAACTGCAACCACGAACGGATATTGTCAGGATCGTATCATTATCAACATCATCTTAAATCGGGTTACTGCTTTCACGGCATGCGGTTCGTTAGCCGGCATCAGGACCATCTCGCCTTCTTTCACGCGAATCGGTTTGCCGGAGATGACGATCTCAGCGTCGCCATCGAGAAGATAGACGAGCGCATCAAACGGCGCTGTATGTTCGCTGAGTCCCTGACCTTTGTCGAATGCAAACAGCGTCGCCGTTCCCGTCTTCTTATCAACGATCGTCCTGCTCACGATGGAACCCTCTTGGTAATCCACCAATTCCACGAGTCGTATCGCTTTCGCCGCAAGGTTCTCCGCACCTAGCTTACTCTTGCTTTCCTTCATGTCTCTGCCCCTAGTTCTTCATTAACCGCAGATGAACGCAAATTAACGCGGATTTCTAGACACGAAACGCTGCCGTGGCACACCATCTGTGTTCATCCGCGGTTTCTTCCTTCATTTCTGACCGTAGTAAGCGTCCGGCCCGTGCTTGCGACGATAATGTTTATTGAGAAGCGATTCCGGGATGCCGCGGATTTCTGGATTCAGCGTGACGGTGTAGAACGCCATTTTAGCGACCTCTTCAAGTATGATCCCGTTTTTCACCGCCCCCATAGGATTCGGTCCCCAAACCAACGCGCCATGACCGGGCAATAGGACGCCCGGCAGATCGTCAGGATTCAATCCGCCGTGAGAAAACCGTTCGACGATCACTTCGCCGGTACAATGTTCGTACCCGCGTTTGATCTCTTCCGGAGTGAGGTATCGTGTCAAGGGAACGGGTCCATGAAAGTGGTCAGCATGCGTTGTGCCAAGACATGGAATCTCACGGCACGCCTGTGCCCAGGTTGTTGTGTATGTTGAATGGGCATGGATGACGCCCCCTATGGTCGCGAAGTTCCGGTAGAGGACAAGATGGGTTGGTGCGTCTGTCGAAGGTCGTAACGATCCTTCAACGACCTCGCTTGTGTCGAGCGACATGATCACGATGTCGTCGGGACGTAACCTGTCGTAATCAACGCCGCTCGGTTTTATCGCCATCACGCCCGCGTGACGGTCAACGCCGCTTGCGTTACCCCATGTCAGAACAACAAGACCCGATTCTGCGAGTTTCATGTTCGCTCGCCAGACTTCTTCTTTCAGCTTTTCGAATCCCATAATTGGTTTCACCTCAGTGCGGGACGTTCACGTCTATCGTTGCTTTAACGACGCCGTCCGCGTACTTGCTCACAACTTCGAAAGCCTCGCCGGTTTTCTCAAGTGGGAAATGGTGTGTCACAAGCGGTTCGACGGCAACGAGCCCTTCAGAAACAAGAGTTATCGTCCTCGGAAAATCGTGCACAAACCGCCGGCACCATTTCAGGACGAGTTCCTTCCTCCGAGCGTGCGTGAAGACGAGCGGTATCTGTTCCTGTTCGCAGATACCTATTGCGATAACCGTACCGCCCGGTTTCGCAATGTCGAGCGCTTGTTGAGGTGTCTCAAGAGCGCCGGCCGCCTCAAACACCACGTCCACCCCGCGACCTTTTGTCGCTTCAAGTATCGCTTCGACAGGATCGCGATCGCGCGCGTTTATGGGCACGTCAACGCCGTAGTTCCGTGCTATGTCGAGCCGGTACTGAAGCAGGTCTGTGCCGAACACGACGGCTGCACCGGACAATTTCGCAACCCCGGCAGTCAGCATCCCGATAGGTCCAAGCCCGATCACCGCAACAGTCTCTCCCGGATGAAGCCCGGCGATTTCGACAGCATGGACACCCACGGCAAGCGGTTCGACCATAGCTGCTTCGTCTATAGACATCGTCTCCGGAACAGGATGAGCGAACAGGTACGGGATCGCTATGTATTCAGCAAACGCCCCGTGAGTGGGCGGGCTGCCCGTGAACCTCATGTGCGGACAAACGTTGTATCGTCCGATACGGCAGAACTCGCATTCCAGACAAGCCAGACTCGGCTCGACCGCAACGCGCATCCCGAGTTTACGCTCCCTGACACCTTTTCCCATCTCGGCTATCGTCCCGCAGAACTCATGACCGAGCACGTGCGGTTCCGTGACCACATCACTTCCTATTCTTCCCTGCTCGTAGTAGATCACGTCAGAGCCACATACGCCGGAGGCCTCAACCTTGATCAGAACCTCTTCATATGACGGACGCGGTTTCTCAATTTCACCGATCCGAATATCTTTCGGTCCATACAACAGTGCTGCTTTCATAATATCTCTATCCCATATACCTTGTAGGGGAGGTGCTTGTCCCCTCCCGCACGCACTGCCGGCGATGACGCCAGTGCTGCATCATGCGACGTGGGGGCGAACCTCGTGTTCGCCCGAACGGGAGCCCGTAAGGGGCTCCCCTACATTATCCCTATTCCGGTATCTTGACGATCGTCTTTATCGTTGATTCCGGTTCCTTCGCTGAAAGGTTGATCGCTTCCTCGATCGCTGCTAAAGCTCGTCGTCCCGTTATCAGGCTCTTGACGTCTATCCTTCCATCTGCAACAAGCGGTATAGCTCGTTCGTAAACGTTCGCGTACCGATGGCTCGGAACGATTCGTATCTCGTCTATGACCATCTTGATCGCGTTGAGCGGAACGATGTCTTTGCCACCGAGTCCAACAAGCACTACCGTGCCACCTCTCCTGACAACATCCACCGTGAGAGTTACGGTAACGTCGCTGCCCGCAGTTTCAAACGCCATATCAACCCCGTCACCTTCCGTTATCTCTTGAATTCGCTGGATGACGTCTTCCCTCTTTGCGTTGATGGTGTGGGTAGCGCCGAGTTTCTTCGCTAGCTTAAGCCGGTTCTCCTGCAGGTCCACCGCGATAGCTAGCGAAGCGCCACGGGCTTTTGCAGCTTGAAGCGTCATCAGGCCTATAGGACCTGAACCGAGAATGGCTATTGAATCGCCTGCTTGAACGTTTCCGCGCGCTGCTGCATGCATTCCGACGGCGAGCGGCTCGAGCATAGCTCCTTCTTCGAGCGGCATGCTGTCCGGGAGCTTGTATGTGAATTCCGCTGCGTGAACATGGTATTCCACGAACGCGCCGTGGATTGGCGGCGTTCCGAGAAACACGACGTCCGGACATAAGTTGTATCGTCCTGCGCGACACCACCTGCATCTGCCGCACGGAACGCCCGGTTCCAACGCGACTCTGTCTCCCGGGCAGAGATGTCTGACTCCCTTGCCGACCTCGACAATGGTCCCGGCACATTCATGCCCGAGAATAAGCGGCTCCTTCACCACGAACTTCCCGATGCGTCCGTGCGTATAGTAGTGGACGTCTGATCCGCATACGCCGACCGCCGCCATCTTGACCAAGACATCGTTATCGCTCTTGACTCGTGGCATAGGCACATCTTCGATGCGTATATCGCGGATACCATGAAGGACCGCCGCCTTGATTTTCCCGTTAGCCATTCGTTGTCCCCCTGTGAACCGGGTTTAGTCTACGGCAAATTCATTTCGGAATCATCCTGACCATTCGGCAACCGTAGAGCGGGACATCAATATCTATCGAGAACTCGTTAGCCTGCTCAGGAACGTCCCCCGAAGCCGCAACCGTGAGCTCTTCCTTATCCTTACCTGCCATGAAGTTCGCATTCGTGTCGTCAATCGAATAGGTTTCCCAGCGGTACCGAATAGCGGGTGCGAAACCCGTGAACTTGAGTTTCACGGGACAGGTCGCTTTTTCCTCGCCTGTTCCGGGTACCCACCACCATACAATAGCGCTCACTTCGCCGTCATTTCGTGCTGCTAGAACGTCCAGTCCGATCTTCTCTGCGGACGACGTTGCTTTCACCCGATCATTTCCGAGGAAACTGAGCATCTTGAAAGCGTTATAGACCGGTTTTGGCGTTTTTATGTCTGAGAGCACGAGACCGGAGTATGTGCCAAGCCCCGTCCAATCGGCGCTGGCAAAATATATCGCAAGGTTCAGACCGGCTTCCTCCATAGCCTTAATAGATGCCAGTGCGTAAGATGCGGCAAATGGTAAACTGAGCCGCTCTTGTTCCCGAGCGCCCCACGCATAGTTCCATGTGGTCAGACATAGTTCCGGTTGCATCCCGAATTCCGCGGCGAGCTTTCTGACACACGCCGCCTGTTTGCTGTATCGAGCAGGGTCGCGGCTGAAACAATGCCAGGAGATGAAATCTAACGGGACATTACGTTCTTTGCAGAAGCTGAGAAGTGCCCGGATCCAATCAGGCTGAAGTCCAGCAGGCGCCGGACCACCGACCTTAATCGACGGATCCGCCCGTTTCGCGGCAGTTGCTGTTGCTTCATACAGGTCGAGATATTGCTGCAATGTGCCGTTCCAGAACACCTTCGCGGTTGGCTCGTCCCAGACCTCTAGATACTGAATTCCCATCCCTCTGTGTACGTTCAGGTGAGTGACGGTATCCTGAATGAGTGTAGCCCACTTTTTCAGGTCGTGCGGCGGCGTGATCTCACCTATTCTTCGTGTAGGGACACCTGCCGCTTGGATGATCTCGCTCGAAGCGCCTGTCTGCCAGAGCCATTCCGGGACCGATGAAAGCGTTATGACGGGCTTTGCTCCTGCGCCAATGATATTCTGCAACACGCTGTCAAGATGTTCCCAGTTGTACACACCCTCTGACGGATAGGCATCAGCAAAGAGCCCCAAACCCCATAGCCGCACGTGTTTTGTTCCGAGCTCTTTCATCCGTGGCACCATATCCATCATCCCTTCCCAGAGACGTCTGAGTTGGCGGCCCTTCGTTCCGGCATCAACTGCAACAGTTGCCGGTGCCAGTGTTATAGCCTCCGCAATGAGATCAGCAGCCGTCGGCTCCGTGAATACGGGGCACTGTGACATGTCCTTAGGTTCACGCGCGTATCTGACAGGATTCTCGATGAGCCTGAAACTGCCCAGCGCAGAGAATTGGAGCTCGGAGATCAACATGACCCACAGCCTGCCATCGTCTAGCGCTTCTTTCGACAGGTATACACCGAGCGATTCTCCTTTCCAGCCAGACGCTACCAGTCTTCTGTCAACCACAACCGTTTGCGGCATGTCCATAGTCTCATAGCCGGGCGTTTCGAGCTCTATAATGTACCGTTTGCCAATGTCCAGCCCCGTTATCTCAAACGCTATCCGGTCGCCAGAAAACCAGAGCTTTTTGTCAGGGTACCTGCCGCCGGCGACGAGTCTGTAATCATAGCCTGTAACGAGCTGTTCCACAGTGTCCGCAGTCTCCTCGCCCGCACACACTACCGAAATGACCGTGCGCTGCTTGACTGTAGGGCTTCCCGGTTTCGGTCCGGTTCCGGCGCAATCTGATGAGAAGAGCAAAAAGATAATGCTAACCGCTATAGCGCTCGTTTTCATGGCATCACACACGTGCAACAAATCGAGGTGTTCCCCCGTCCAACGTTCAGGAGAAGACGGCTGTTGCGCTCCTCTAATGAAGCAACCCTTTGTGTCAAACCGGATTCTAACAACTCGCGCCAGCACTGTCAAGGTATACAGCAGTAACCACTTGACAAAGGAGAACTGTTATTATAGACTCTGCCTCGGATCAAAGGTTTTCGGGGCTTTTTCCACTTGCGACGCAGCCGAATCTTGGGTCGCCGGGTTTGGAACTAGTACCTCGTTGCGTAAATGCGCGCTACGGATTCGCGCCTCACCGCTACTTGGGAAAGCGCGGTTGCCCCGTCATTGCGAGGAGCGGAGCGACGCGGCAATCTCATGACCCGCAACGACTTCGACCAAACGAGATTGCTTCGCTGTCGCTCGCAATGACGAGGTAAACGAAGAGGTTCGAGCCTTGAGTATGTTACGCGAAATTGCGCAACTAAGTACAGCCCAACACAAACGGGGATACAGTTTCATGCTGACCGTTTAAGCCCGACATCGGCTATAATCTTTGCGACAGATTAGGAGAGTGAACAGTTGATCGGCAGAAGGACCGATATCCTTTAGAAGTTTCTGTTTCTTTTATTGTGTTGAGCTGTACTAAGTACTAGTGCGCATTGCTTCGGCGGAGTGCAGATTGCCCCAGCGAGTTTTGGTTTTGATTAAGGAACGACTAAGAGGGCTTGACATTTTGACGCGAATCAGTAATGATACCCATTACTAGTTAGGGGTCTAGATTATGATATCACATGGCAATTTCCGGATGACAGCGCAACGACGGGTCATTCTGGAAGAACTCAAGAAACTGCATTCGCACCCCAGTGCAGACGAGATATACGAGCTTGTACGGCGGCGTCTGCCCCGGATTAGTCTCGGGACAGTTTACCGGAACCTACAGATCCTGTCCGAGTGCGGCTTGATACAAAAGCTGGAGTTGGGAAGCGGTCAGAGCAGGTTCGATGGCAACCCGGACAACCACTACCATGTTCGTTGCGTTCGGTGCGGGCGTGTCGAGGACGTAGCGATTGAGCCGATACCGATTCCTGAAAGCGCTGTACGCGAGCTTAACAACTACGATATTTCCGGTCATCGTCTCGAGTTTATTGGAGTGTGTCCAAACTGCAAGCAGGGACAGACAAGCGGTTGAGCTTCACGTGGCGGAGTTCGCGTCGGTGACTGCAAACACCCTTGAGTTCCTTCACTCGAAGGTCGGTGTGAAAGGAGGATACCATCGTGCATGCAATGACTGCCAGCAATCTTCGGAGCGCATTTGGCGGAGAGTCTATGGCGCATATGCGATATAAAATATGGGCAGTACAGGCTGACGATGAGGGGTTCCCGAACGTCGCTCGCCTGTTCCGAGCTGTTTCGTATGCTGAAGAGGTCCATGCGACGAACCACTTCACGGAGTTGCGAAACGAGGTAGAAGCTTTCTCGGTTACCTCGATGGCAGGATTCGGTCTCGCAACCACAGCGGAGAACCTTGAGGGCGCAATTGAAGGCGAGACCTTCGAGATAACAGAGATGTATCCCGCTTATTTGCAGACCGCCCAGTTTCAGGGAGAGAAAGGTGCGGAACGGAGTTTTCACTATGCACTCGCTGCGGAGAAGATTCACGCTGCAATGTACCAAAAAGCGAAACAGGCAGTTGACAGCGGCAATGACATGAAGCTCGGTCCGGTGCAGATCTGTGACAACTGCGGGTACACGACAGAAGGCGAAATTCCAGACAAATGTCCCGTCTGCGGGGTCGGCAAGAACAAGTTCAAGACGTTCGCCTGAGGCTCAGGATGAGGTTGGACTCCCTGCGACACGTGCAGTCCGTTGTGACTTGAAAAGCGAACGAACCACATGAACATACGAGAGGTAAAAAGAGCATAACCATGGGTAAGACAATAGAGAATCTCGGTGAAGCGTTTGCGGGTGAAAGTAAGGCGAACCGGACGTACCTCGCGTTTGCGAAAAAGGCGGACGATGAGGGACATAAACAAGTAGCCAGACTGTTTCGTGCAGCCGCAGCGGCTGAAACGGTTCATGCATTAAACCATCTCAAAGAGATGGGCGGGATTGGCAGTACGATCGATAATCTCAAGAAAGCCGTCGTCGGCGAACATTACGAATTCCAGTCAATGTATCCCAAGTTCATCAAGGAAGCAGAGAGCGAGGGAGCAAAGGGCGCGCGGTGGTCCTTTGACGTAGCGAACAAGGTCGAAAAGATTCATCATAGCCTTTATTCGGCGGCTCTGAAAGCGCTCGAAACGAACCAGAAGGTTTCTGAAACCGACTATTACGTGTGCCAGTGCTGCGGCAATACGGTTGAAGGTCAACCGCCGGAAAAATGCCCGATCTGCGGTGCTCCGAAATCGAAGTTCACCAAAGTCCAGTGATGCTCGGCAAGAAACGCCTGACCGTGTAGCCGCGTCGGAAGGTCGAGAGCGGCCGCAAACTCAGGCGGCTGTGTCATACAGGTTCCTGCAGAGCTGTTGTGGAAGTACAGGAAGAACACCCTTGCAGGTGGGGTCTGTCGAGGTCGGCATGGACCGCGCCCTCGAGAGAGGCACCGTGACGCGCAATGCCGGATTTCGTTAACAGCGCTATCCAAAATCACATGCTAAGCGCGTGCAGAGATTTGGTCACGCGGAAATCCTGTCTGCGCTCGATCATAAGCACTCCCGCAGGGCAGTAGGATAAACGCTTACAAGGCGTTCGCGAAAAGTCTCACAAGAAGATCAGAATTTGACCGATTTACGGGTGAGATATCGCCTGCTATCTTTATCCCTTGAAGGGTTTGCGGGCGTTCGTTTGGGAGGACATCGCTGCTCCATATGCCAGATGCAGTAGGATACCCTTGTCGGTATTCTTGCCTGTGAGGCGGATTAGTGTGTAGAAGCCTCTGGCTGAAGGAGCGCTCCGTTCTGTCTGATTGAAGGTGTTGGGGTTTCTAAACGTAAAGGACTCGACCGTGATGAATGAGAGAACAGGTATCGTGACTCTGCGAGGGAAACCGTTGACTCTGGTCGGGAATGAGATCGCAGTTGGGGACAAAGCGCCGAACGTTGAGGCGATTGACAACGACCTGTCGCCAGTCAAGTTGTCGTCGTTTCGCGGCAAAGTCCTCGTGATTACGACCGTTCCGTCGCTAGACACGCCGGTGTGCGACATGGAGACCCGGCGGTTCAATGACGAAGCGCAACAGTTGTCCCCTGACATCGTGATCCTGACGATCAGCATGGATTTGCCCTTCGCTCAAAAGCGGTGGTGCGGGTCGGCGGAAGTGACGCGTGTGCAGACCCTCTCGGACCACCGGACAGCTTTATTTGGCAAGAAGTACGGCGTGCTGATCAAGGAGCTGCGATTGTTGGCGAGAGCGGTATTTGTCGTGGACCGGCACGGGATCGTTCGGTACGTTGAGCTTGTCAAGGAGATCGCGAACGAGCCGAACTACGATGCCGTCCTTAAAGCGGTTATCGAGTTGGTTTGACGGCAAGCTCGAGCAGGAGGGTGAAACCATGAGAAAGAAGATAGCGTCGTCTAGTATAGCGCTTGCAGCGCTCGCGATATGTGCGGTATCGCATACGGTGCTGCGGCGGGCACCGACTTTTCGCTGAAGACCCGACGGGAAAGAGGTAGATACCCAAACGCTCCGGCAGGACAACGCGCTGGTTGAGCGGCGAGCTTGAGACACGGATTGTGTCATCATCTGCGGTTCTGGGAGGACTATCACGAGTGAACGCATTGAGAGTTGATATTGATCGTGGCCCGGGTTTACAATCACAGTATGACATCATAGGATCGCCTACCTTGATCTTTTTCGGCGCCGACGGGCGAGAACACCCCGAATTGCGCCCGGCCGGTGTTGTCAAACCCGGGGAGGTGTTGACGGCACTTGAGAAACTTGCGCCAGCAAAGGCAGAACTAGACCGCATGAGCGCGATTTCCCGTTTTCTGACCTCAAATGAAAGCTCGAAAGTATACGGTTAGCTGTTTAGGGCTCGTTCAGCATGCGTTAACGGTGCAGATGGCATGCCCGTCTGCAGCATGATTCTTGTAAGTGAGGCATGCGAGGGGTTTCGTGGTTGCTGCCACATGATGCGTGCAGCGCAAGAAAGGAGGGGTGGAACATGGGCGCCCGAAAGAGGAACTTACGAATTCTGCTCTTAGCGGTAGCGTGCGTCTTGCCCGTGGTACTGGGCGCGGTGGTGTTCGCCCAGGAATCGCAGAAGAGCAGCTACAGTCCTGTGGTCATCAAGGACGCGTTCTCGACGATCATGGCGCGAATGAAAGCTGAGAAGCCAGCCGTCATGAAGCGGCACATGGACCTGCTCAATGCGCGATACGACTTGAGCAACCGTCCTGCGAAAGACGTCACGATGTCTCGCGGCAAACCTGTCCAGGAAGGTGTTCGCGCGAAACTACCGAAAGGGGTGACCTGGGAGAAGCTGGCGAACATGACACCTGAGGAGATCCGGGAAAAAGACCTATTCCCGGCGGGATTCCTGCCGCTTCCTCATCCTAACCACGCGGAAGGCGGCATGGTGTTCCCGAAGTTCCATATTGACGAGATCAAGAAACAGGAGGGACGAGACCTCACCCGGTTCGATATGGAGTTCGATCTGCCGGACCATTTTTTGCCCGAGTTTCCACCGGCGATGTACTTGACGACCCGAACGGATCTCGGTGACGTGTCTCGCGGCAAGGTCGTAACAATTGACAACTACTACGAGCTGTTCAACGGGATTCTGAACCCGAAACAGATTGAGGGGTTGAGGTTGCTGGTAACACCGTTCCCGCAGCAGCAGTTCAATCAGACAGAAGACCGCCGGTCAGAACGGCCGAGCCGGGGTGTCACCTGTTTCGACTGTCATGTGAACGGACATGCGAACGCCACCACCCACCTTGTCGGAGATATTCGTCCGCAGGAACATCGTCGGCGGCTTGATACGCCGTCGTTACGCGGCGTGAACATCCAGCGGCTGTTCGGGTCGCAGCGTGCGTTGAAGACCGTGGAGGATTTCACGGAGTTCGAGCAGCGAGCCGCCTATTTCGATGGCGATCCCGTCATCGCAACGAAGAAAGGTGCCAACATTCTTGAACGCGCCAGCCAGGTGCATTTCATGGCGGAGGTGTTGGAACTGTTAGATTTTCCGCCAGCGCCGAAGCTGAACATATACGGCAAGCTGGACCCCAAGAAGGCAACTGAATCCGAGATGCGCGGGCAAGACCTGTTTTTCGGTAAAGCCAATTGTGCCATCTGTCATCCAGTGCCGTACTATACGGACAACTCGATGCACAACCTTAAACTCGAACGGTTCTACAAGGCGCGCATGATCAACGGGAGACTGACGTCGTCAGATGGTCCGATCAAGACGTTCCCGTTGCGTGGCATCAAGGATTCGCCACCGTACTTCCACGATGGACGGCTGCTGACACTGGACGATACGGTTGAGTTCTTCAATCTGGCTCTTGAACTGAAGCTCACAGAACAAGAGAAAAACGATCTTGTTGCGTGTATGAGGGCGCTGTGAATGTCACGTTGGACCGACCGACCGCGAGTCAAGAAGAAAGGGGGCTTGAGCATGCCCCAAGGCAAATAACCTGCGACGTATAAGGAGAGCGGAGTTTCTTGTCGGGAAGTCGCGGAGCGGCTGTACGAGCACACCGTCTCCAGCGTATCCGGAAAGGAGATCATTATGGCTAAGCAACTTGAAATCTACAAATGCGAGATATGTGGGAACATCGTTGAGGTCCTTCACGGTGGGAAAGGCGAGCTTGTGTGCTGCGGTAAGCCGATGAAACTGTTCGTCGAGAACACGGTTGACGCAGCACGGGAGAAACATGTTCCTGTGATCGAGAAGACAGCGACCGGCATTAAGGTGCGGGTCGGCAGCATGCCGCACCCGATGGAAGAGAACCACTATATCGAGTGGATAGAGCTGCTTGCCGACGGGAAAGCCTATCGCCAGTTCCTGAAGCCAGGAGACGCTCCAGAAGCCGTGTTCAATATCAAAGCGGACCAGGTGACGGCTCGCGAGTACTGCAACCTGCACGGGCTCTGGAAGGCGTGAGCGCCGGATTCGCGACGGTTGTCGTTCGAGAATGTAGTTCGTTCACCGGCGGGTTGCTGACGGCACAGTTGCGACCATGTCAAAACGTGACGGCGCCGCCGCCGCAGGAGAGGAGGCTGTAGGAGAACGAAGATATGAAACAGAAAAAGCAGGATATAGTTCGGGCTGCTATCCAGCTCGAACGTGACGGGCGGAAGTTCTACCGCGATGTTGCTGCGAACGCGTCCAGCGATCTGGCGCGCCAGATGTTTCAGTCGCTAGCCGACGATGAGCTACTGCACATCGAATGGATCGAGAAAAACATCGCTCGGCCGAAGGAGACAGGGAGGAACGCCAAGAAGAGAACGTATGACCGGTTGCGCGGCATATTTGCCGACGTGCCGAACAGCGTTCGGCAAGAGGCTGCGTCCTCCGAGGACGACATCAAAGCGATGAATGCCGCTATCAAGATGGAGGAGAAGTCGCGGTCGGCGTACTTGAAATGGGCTGAAGAGAGTGCGGCGGACGATCTGCGCGCAGTCTGCGCCATGCTCGCCGATCAAGAATCGTTTCACCGGAAGCTTCTTGAGAACACGATTCAGTACTTCCAGAGTACCGCGGACTGGTTCATGCAGGAGGAAGGGTGGCATTTCGATGGCGGCTAGTGGCACAGGATCGGCATATGTGCGATGCCGAATGCGTGGTTGAGAGCAGCGGCTGAGCATTAAGGAAACAGGAGCGATGGCAACGAACCGCGCGGGATCTGATCCTACTGTAGGGGAGCCCCTTGCGGGCTCCCGTTCGCGAAGGGACAAGCCCCTCCCTTACGTCGCTTCTAAGGATGTGCTCAACATACTCATTGGCGGAGAAGCAGGCCAGGGGCTTGTGACGATCGGGCAGATGCTCGCGAAAGTTCTTGTGCGGAGCGGTTACTTCATCGTGGTCACACAAAGCTACCAATCGCGCATTCGCGGCGGACACAACACGTTTGCCATTCGGGTGGGCGCTGATGAGATCGCAGCCCCTCAGGAGCCGATTGATGTCCTGGTTGCCCTCAATGCGGAAACCGTAACGCTGCACCGCGACGAATTGTTGCCCGGCGGGCTCGTTGTTGCAGACGAGTCGTCCGAAGTCTCTTGCGACCTGTGCCTGAAGGTCCCGTACAAAACATTCTCAACCAATAGGTACTCAAATGTTGCAGCTCTAGGCGTTCTTGGCGCGCTCCTTGGGCTTGATGAAGGTTTGATCGTCCAAACACTGGACGAATTGTTCGGCAAGAAGGATTCCGACGTCGCCAAAGAGAACCAGCGAGTCCTGGCAGAGTCGTTCCGATGGGCTGCTGAACAGCCTTCGCCTGTCAAGAAGCTCGTTCGCGTTTCCAATCCACCTGACCGGCTTATGATGGGCGGTAACGACGCGATTGCGCTCGGGGCGCTCTCGGCTGGCGTCAAGTTCTACTCGTTCTATCCGATGACCCCGTCAACCGGTGTAGCGCTTAACCTTGCAGCTCAGGCAAAGAAGATGCGGTTGGTCGTCGAGCAGGCGGAAGATGAGATCGCCGCGATCAACATGGCGATTGGGGCGTCATTTGCGGGTGCGCCGAGCATGGTGGCGACGTCCGGCGGCGGGTTTGCTCTCATGGTTGAAGGGGTCAGCCTTGCAGGGATGACCGAGACGCCTGTCGTCATAGTTGTGGGACAGCGTCCTGCACCCGCGACGGGGCTTCCTACACGCACTGAACAAGCTGATCTGGAGTTCGTGCTTCATTCCGGACATGGCGAGTTTCCGCGCGCTATCTTTGCGCCCGGCACGGTCGAAGAATGTTTTCATCTCACGCGCAGGGCGTTTGAGCTCGCAGAACGATACCAAGGACCCATGTTCGTTTTGACGGACCAATTCATAGCAGACTCCTACCGTGCCGTAGCGCCGTTTGATGTCGAACGGTTGCCTGCTGTTCGTGCTGGCAGCCAACAGACGGAAATAGCAACGCCATACCGTCGGTATGCAATTACCGATAGTGGCGTTTCGCCCCGGATGCTTCCCGGTTTGACAAGACACCTCGTCGTTGTGGACAGCGACGAACATACTGAGGACGGTCATCTCACCGAAGACCTGCCGGTTCGAAAACAGATGGTTGAGAAACGGCTCAGAAAACTTGCCGGAATTCGGGCTGAGGTTGTCGCGCCGCATGCAGACGGAGATGAGCAAGCCGACATGCTGCTCGTCTCGTGGGGGTCAACGAAAGGAGCCGTGGCGGAAGCAGCTGCACGGATGAGGTCTGAGGGTGAGCGCGTCGCGACACTCCATTTCTCCCAGGTCTGGCCGGTTGTCCCGGAACAGTTCATGGCGCGACTCCAAGCGGCACGAGACGTGGTCTGCATTGAGGGAAACGCTACCGCCCAACTGGCACGTCTGATTCGCCGCGAGACGGGATTTGAAATCAAGAAACGGGTGCTCCGATACGATGGGTTGCCCATAACGCCGGAGTTTATTCTCCGCGAACTGAACGTGTAATCAGGATTGGAAGCGAAAGAGAGATACATGGCAACGATTGAAGACTACGGAACCTATGAAACCGCATGGTGCCCCGGATGCGGGAATTTCTCCATCTTGAAGGCGGTCAAGCAGGCACTCGTAGCGCGCGGTCTTGAATCGCATGAGGTCCTGTTTGTCTCCGGCATCGGTCAGGCAGCCAAAGCGCCACACTATCTCAACGCGAACGTCTTCAACGGGCTTCATGGGAGATCATTGCCTGTCGCCACGGGCGCGAAGCTCGCCAACCCTTCGCTTACTGTCATCGTCGAGAGCGGTGATGGCTGCAACTACGGCGAGGGAGGAAACCATTTTCTGGCGGCTATCCGCCGGAACATTGACGTGACGGTACTGGTCCACAACAACCAGGTGTACGGGCTAACGAAAGGGCAGGCGAGTCCGACATCGTCCGAAGGATTCGTCACGAAAGCGCAACCGGAGGGCGTTCTATCTGAGCCGTTTAACCCTATCGCGGTCGCCGTCGCCATGCATGCTAGCTTTGTTGCGCGAGGATTTTCCGGACTTATAGACCATCTGTCGGGACTGATTCAGGAAGCGATCGCTCATCACGGCTTTTCTCTCGTTGATATACTTCAACCGTGCGTATCGTTCAACAAGGTGAACACGTATGCGTGGTACAAGAAACGGTGTTACCCGCTGCCGGAAAGCTACGATCCGACCGACTGGGAGGCAGCGATGAAAGTGGCTCAGGAATGGGGTGACCGTATCCCCATCGGCATTATCTATACAACTCAACGTCCCGCGCTCGAGGACCGATTAGGTCGAGGTACTCTGGTCGGACAGGATGTTGATCGAACGATGCTCAAGAAGATCATGGAAGCGTACAAGTGAAAGACTTGAGGGAGTGAGATCAAGGGAATATGGCAACGGAGAAGGTTAGAGGCGCGTTTTATCAGGCATATGTTGGTGAAGCAAAAGCCACACTGCGGTTGAACGTATATGCGGACAAGGCAGACCAGGAGGGGTATGCTCAGGTCGCCAAACTGTTCCGCGTGATTGCGTTCTCTGAACAGCTCCACGGCATTCGGTCACTTCGGATGCTCGGCGAGATCAGGGGCACTGAAGAGAATCTCGCGTCAACATTCGAGTCAGAAACGAAAGTTGCTGGAGTGGCGTATGATGAGTTCATCGGGCTGGCTGCCGAAGATAAGAACGATGCTGCCGTCACAATTTTCAGTCAGGCTCGTGACGTTGAGGAGACTCACGCCAAATTGTATAAAGAAGCAATGACGCATTTGATGGAGGAACGCGAAACGACCTATTACGCGTGTCGGGTGTGCGGGTTCGTCTCGGACGGCGTTTTGCCTGACCAATGTTCTGTCTGTGGTGCGAACAAGGAGCAATTCGAGGCGTTCTGATTAGCAATGGCACACGGGAGTGCATTGGAAGTTTTGGGCTGAGCTCGTTGGAGACGCAAGAGAAGGAGGTAGAGCACGATGGCTAAAAGCGTGACACTGTACGGAACGTCAACCTGTCCGTACTGCGCTATGACGAAGAACTTCTTGAAGGAGCACAACGTGCCGTTTGAGGACGTGGACGTCGGACAGAATAGGACTGCCCTCGAGGAGATGATGAAGAAGTCCGGTCAAATGAGCGTGCCGGTAATTGATATTGACGGGAAGATAGTGCTCGGGTTCGACAAGAAGGCGCTCTCGCAAGAGCTCGGTCTATGAGACTCTACGACGTGATCATCATAGGAGCCGGACCTGCTGGCATAACCGCGAGCGTGTATGCCGCCAGAAAGAGGATGGATTTTCTCGTTGTCACGAAGAATGTCGGAGGACAGGCGGCAATAAGTGCTGACATCGAGAACTATACCGGCTATAAATTTATCACGGGTCCGGAACTTGTCCAGAAATTCATGGAACACCTGGAGCAGTTCAACGTTCAGGTGAAAGAAGGGGAACCCGTCACGCTCGCGAAGAAGCGCAAGGACATCGTCGAGGTGCAAACAGAACAGGACCGGTACGAGGCAAGAACCGTCATAGTTGCCTCCGGAAGACGATGGCGGGAGCTCGGCGCTGAAGGCGAACAGGAATTCAAACACCGCGGTGTTACGTACTGCGCGACATGTGACGCGCCCCTGTTTGCTGATGTTGACGTCGCGGTCGTCGGTGGCGGGAATTCCGGGTTGGATGCGGTGCTCCAGGCGATACGCATAGCGAGAAAAGTCTATCTCATAGAAGTCAAGCCGGAACTGAGCGCTGACCCCATCATGGTCGAACAGGCAAAGAAGAGCGACAGGGTCACGATCTACACGAACACGAAAGTGACGAAGATATACGGAGACGCCTTCGTTCGAGGGATAAGGATTTCCCGATCGGGCAAGGAAGAGGATCTGCCGGTATCAGGGGTGCTTGTTGAGATAGGATCCGTGCCGGTCTCC
>Ga0315291_10002811_pt1 | contig 22626 bp, 16 predicted proteins | sample YL17G12_20_MG_FD_203070 | JGI IMG/M metagenome (GOLD analysis project Ga0315291, IMG submission 203070) | Sediment microbial communities from Yellowstone Lake, YNP, Wyoming, USA - YL17G12_20 | ecosystem: Environmental > Aquatic > Freshwater > Lake > Sediment | place: USA: Wyoming | collected... | reverse complement strand
TACCATCACCCCATGCCTTTACATACAAAGAAATACTGTATGCGGCACCATCAGGACCGGACGTGTCAGGGAAATTAAACCACGCCTCAGTTTTACCATCTGGGTTACCTCCCTCTCCACCAATTTTGACATTAGCAGTATCGTCAGCATCAAGATAAGGAGTAGAACCTGTTGGAATCCATTGAGTAAACATATTATCAAAGTTGTTCACATTAAGATTCTCAGAACCACCACTCCAACCTTTATCAGCTTCTTGAATAGTCATAATATTGCCATCTGGATATATCCCCTGTGCTTTACCAAAATCAGTTTCTGTTCCTTTATCAGCGCTGCTATCAACATCACATGTATTACTATCAACTGGATCTTTTACTTCATCTAATCCGCCATCCCAACTGATACCGTCATCGCTCCAACGGAACCATAATACCACACTATCAAGGAGAGAGTTACCTGTGGCTGTAATGGTATAAGGCGAAGATGTTACTATTGGGCTAGTGATAGGATTAACAGCTGTACTAATTAAACAGTTTTCATCTACCTGTCCGTCACAATCATCGTCTATACTATTGAAACATATTTCTGTTGCACCAGGGTGAACTGATGATTTTGTATCATCACAATCATTGTTATCACTCACATAACCAACTGGAGCTGAAGGGGTTTGCACGGAAACAGCAGGATTTCCATATCCATCACCATCAGCATCTCTATAAAAGATTGTTTCAAAAATCCCTGGATTAGCAAAATGTTCTTGAATTATGTCTTCTGTAAGAGCTCGATCAAATATAGCAATTTCATCTAAATAACCATAGAATATATTGCCAAATCTTAGGTTATTCTTAGGTATATAGATATATGGACCAACACTTTTCTCATCTATCTTAAAAGTATCATTATACAAACACATCTTTGATCCGTCGAAAGTTAATACAATATGATGCCATATATTTGGAGTAATCTGTGCTGTTATTATTACTCCATCATCTGCGGATGTATTAATACAGGCTAATAAATCCACTGTACCAGAACCTTTCTTCCATTGAGCATATATCGCAGCAGCTCCTGCTCTAACAACTCCTCTTGTGTATACCGGAGTAGTGTCCTCGGTTAAAACTGTTACTAAAGCTCCAGGATGATCATTAGGAGGAACCCCTATCCATTTCCCTTCATATACTACTGCAAAAATCCGGTTAGAGATTTTTATAGCCATTGGATCAAAACATCTGCTCTCCTCAAATACAGTTCTTGGTTGAACAATAGTACCAAAGGAACCATCATCAAATATTTCAACTGTTATAAAATATCCTTTGGCTTTGTTATCCTTATCATCACTATCCCCAGGATTATGACCTGTTGCGTATGCAATAAAGTAGACATTTTTAGAATGCTGCACTATCGAAGGAGTATGACATTCATTGGTGCTTTCGAATGTTAGCATTTGATTTGTACTATATATTGAACCATCGTTTGATAATATCTTGACAGTTTTTAAAGTTCCTTGAGAAAATAAATTATGATATGCAATGGCATATATTTCACCTGAAACACTTATAATATCTGGTTCATAACAATTACTAAAGAAAAAAATATTTTTAGTATCTGTTATTATACCTTCAGATGTGATGTTGACGGTTTTTATAAAACCCAATCCTATAGAATCCCGATACACTATAGCATAAATATTACCTGAAACATTAATAATCTCAGGTTCAAAGCAAGATACACCAAAGTAAAATGTATTTTTTAGACTAATTGTACCATCTGACAAGATAGTAATTGTTCTCAAAATACCAGTATTATTGGAGGCACGATATACTATGGCACAAATTTCATTTGAAATTCTTATTATGCTTGGTCGATTAGAATCGATATTAGAACCAGAAAAGTACGACCCATTACCTACCGGTGTTATTTTACCACTAGCATTAATATTAACTAATTTAGTATAAAGTCTAGCATCATTACCATCTTTAAATTGATATGCTATTATATACATTTCATCTGTTATCTTTGTAATAACAGGCAGAATGTTTCTCTTTTTACCAGAATTATCTAGAAAAGTCCAATCATTCCCAGTAAATTCAGTATCACCACCATTTGTTATATTAAATATGGAGAGCAATCCTTTACTACCTTGCCATTCACTCACCACAGCATACAGCTCATCGTTGTCAGATTCATTTTTATCAGAGAGGCGCAATATATATGGTGTAAAACCAAACTTCTGATCTAATTTTGTAGTTTCAAGAATTGAGCGTTCTTCCAGAGGTTTAATCCATGCTTCAATTGTTATCGCCTCGGTGATATTTAAACTATATGAACTAGGAACTTCAACGTAATCATTAATACCATCAAAATATCCTGAATTTTTACTTTTGGAAATTGTAGTATTTATTTTAGCACCATTTTTTGCTGTGCCATGATTATTATTTCCTGAACTATCTTTTACCTCACCAAATGCTCCATTCCAAAATGGTTCATCAAAATGCCAGATTCCTCCTCGACCAAAGGGTGGTGCAATCCAACCTTCCTGTAATCTACCCCAAAAAACTATGGAGTTACTAATTTTATCAATAATAGTAGCATCAATTTGTACATCGGTTAAATCACCTTTATGAATTATAGGAAAAAATTTTTCACCAATATTCCAACCATCCAATAAATAAGGAAAAGTTTTAGAAAGTTCTTTTATCGACACGTGCGTATGATTTCCATATGGTCCTCCTATCTCTAGATTAATGTTAGTATCTAGGCTTAATTTTTCTCCACGGTGATTTTCAAATGCTACAGTATTAGTTATACCACCTTCAGGTTCCATTTTTCCAATAAGAGTTACATATGTCTCTTCTGATGGACCAGGATTAGATAAAATATTTAAGTAAATAACAGAAAAAGCTGCAACAGCTATAGCTAAAAGTATCATAGCACCAACTATCTCAGCTACAGCATGATTATTTCTTCTTAATTTCAAATTAATATTCTCCTGATAGTTTTTAATCTATTCAACCCATCCAGGACCTATTTGAGCATTGATATTCACAATTTTGTATTTTACTGTAATTGTATTATTAAAGTTTATTTTTACCTCTTTTCCAATAGTAGAATATGTATAATCGATTTTATTTTTATCTAACAATCCTCTTATAAATAATTCCCATGCATTTGTGTAAGATGTATTGATAGTTATTTTTGTAACATCATAAGTCCAATTATAATCTGTCGAACTAGGAGTTGTATTATGATATTCAGTTAATATCGACGTAGTACCATATCCACCACCATTTGTTTTTCCACCGACAGGGATAATATTTACCATTGAAAAATTTATAACATTTTCTCCACTGACATTTTCAATAACAAATGAAGGTTTCATAGATATCATATTACCTTCAATTTGATTTGTTATGAATGCGCCGTTTTCATAAATAAATGATTGGTCAATAAAATAACCATTCATAGACGAATATTTTATAGTTCCAAGTGGAACATAACTATTATTACTTACATTGATTATTGTAATATTAAACGAATCACTTAAGATCTCTAAACTTCCATAAGCTCTTAAAGACATAAGATAAGGAAGTTCCTTACTTCCAAGAGTAATTGGTGATGCAATCGATATCAAAGGTTGTTCATTAGCAACATGGGTATCAATTGCTGATTTAAGCTGCGCAAACTGAGTAACAACTTGGTCCATATGTTCTGCTTCTCTTTCCTCCATCCATTTAGGTACATAAACAGCTTGAACAAGTGAAACAACTGCTACTATTAAACCAATTAATAATACTGCTGTTACAATACCTACAACACCACTTTCTGATTTTATAATTTTTTTTACCATATTAACCACATTTATTAATTATAAATTTAACTGCTACCCCCTCTTATGTACCCCATCATTACAACAGAGTTTGTTTTTACGTCTATGATAGTTACATGAATTGGATCAGAAGAGACAGAGGTAGAATCACTAAGAGGATATGTGATAAATTCACCAATTTCCCAGAGATTATCACCGTCTGAAAAATTTTCATCAAGATGTTCCTCTGCAATAAAGGAAGTTTCATCTGAATTTCCTATCCTAATTATTATCTTTGAATCGATAGAAATCGATTCTCCTCCGAAATGTCCAATTTTAATGACATTAGTTTCATTTATTGACCCAACCAAATTAACAGATGGTGTAGAAGGTTGAAACGGATACGAAAAGACCATAAACTGTACAACAGAATACATAGCAATAGACATACCCAAAAGTACAACAACTGCTACGACCTCTGAAACCGCTGCTTTTTTTCTTTTAATATTCATACTACCTCTTAAATCTATTTTTAAATGAAGAACTTGAAAACTACAATTGTTATAACAGCAAGCAAGAAACAATATCTAACACCTGATGATACTTTGCCATCCATCATAAAACCCGCAAGTAGCCCTGCACCAATGCTTTGAACATAAACAAACGTGTAAAGAGTATACTCAAGCATTGCTTGATCTATTCTACTTAATTTAATAACACTTTGAGCAGTTAATGCTTGTTTAGATTGAAGTTCAAGAAAAGATGCAAAAATCGTTGTATTTAGCATCATGACAATACCTAAAAACACAAAGAAACAAACAATTATTACAAGTGCATAAATAGACATTGTAGATTTTCTTTGATACTCGAGTTGATTAACCTGATCTACTTCTTTTGCTGCTGCTTTGAAAATCCTTGGAGTGTTTCCCCCCATAAGTAACCCTTTGTCAATAGCAATTACTATGCGCTGGGCAATTGCTGATTTCATTCTATTGGCAAAATCAAAAAGCACGTTTTTCATTGAAATATTCCAGGACAACTGTGATTTCATTTTTTTAATCTCAGGACTGAGTTTCCCGTAGTGTCCTTTTTCAGCTGCTTTTATTGAATCAAAAATGTTCATTCCTGTTGAAAGAGAATCGCCAACCTCTGTTAGAAAATCTGATAATCTGAAAATCATCTCATTTTTTATTTTCATTTTCCTATAATTGTAAAAACCAAGGGGTGAAATTATAATAAGTATAGCAATAAATATAAAATCCCAATAGGCGTATAAACCAAGGGTTATATAACCTGATAAAAAAGCTATATTCATTATTACAAATAAGAGTATAACAACAAAAACAGAAACCCCGACTATCAATAAAGATGGTTTATATTCTTTAATAATGTCTCTATAAGTTGGTTTTATCAATGGTTTACCTTTAGTAATTTGTTCTATGCTTGTTGATTTTATCAACATATAAAACGATGCATAAATAATTGGTAGAATCAAAAATGAAAACAGAAGTAGTATTGACAAAGAAACATCCATCGAACCACCGAAAAACCCAAAAACAGTCAGTATTATCACAAGTAACAATGGAAATGCAATAACTGTTAAAACCATAACCTCAGCAATTACTTCCAGTAGATCAAGATCCTTTTTTCTATCAGTTAAATCCTCTTCCATATATTTATTAGCAATATTAGATAGATATCCATACAAATCGGAACCAGATTGGATCGTACCTACTATTCCCTGTAAAAATGATTTTAATTTTTTAGAAGGAGAAACTTCGATAGCATGTTTTAAAGCTGTTATATTGTCCTGTCCCATAATCCTTATTTCTTTGTTTATTTTTTTTGCCTCTATCTGTACTTCTCCATATACAGGAACATTTGAAAGGGTTTCAAAGATTTCAGCTGGTGAAATACCTACCACAGCCATCGAGCTTATAAAATTTATAGCATATGGTAAAAATAAATCAATATTTCTACCTCTTTTCTTTTGACGTTGCCCTGGATAAATATAATAAAAACCAGCAACAATAAGGGCAACCAGCAGTGGTATTAGTATAAAAAGAATAACTGGTTGATTAATTGGAAAAAGCACCGATAAAATTATTCCAATTATTAAAGTAATTATAAACCCTAAAACTGTGTTCATTATAGCTGTTGAATAATATTCTTCATAACTCATGGGAATGTCTGCTTTAACCAGTGGTAAATGTTTTTCCTCAAGTGAAATTTTTTTATACTTAAGCAGCAACTTTTCAAAAACCTTTAAACAAAAAACCGTGTATTTTGTTACTTTCATTTAAGATCCTCTTTCACTTTTTTTAAAACTGCTTGAGGATTTTTTGTATAATCTGCAACAATCCTTCCAACATCTTTGTATGATCTATAGTTTTTCTCCATCATCCATAGAAGAACATTTTTTCTGTATTCAAGTTCTTGTTTTAATCTAGCATCAGTCCATCCAAACTGCATTTTTATTTTATAAAGAATTCTGCTACCACCATTGTTTTCAAATCTATCATCTATTTCTGATATCCAGTTAAACGGGGTGATTGTTACAAGTCTATTAGTCCCGGGATCCAGTTTTATTATTTCTGTAACATTGGTTACCCTTCTAACAGGAGCCCCATCCACTGTTACAGAGTTTAAAAAAACTATCATATCAAGTGATGTAAGTAAAGCTCTAGGTAGGTCAATTGGTTTATTTTCAAGTCTTTGAATAAGTGTATGCATATCATTTGCATGAATAGTTGAATAAGATAGGTGCCCTGTTGTCATTGCCTGAAATAAGGTGTAAGCTTCTTGTCCACGAACTTCTCCAACAATTATTACCTTTGGTCTTTGTCTTAAAGCAACTTTTATTAAATCAAACATGTCAATATCTTTACCAGTTTTTGTTATTTCTGAAGCGGTAAAACCTGTTCTTGTGGTTCCAGCTATCCAGTTCTCATGTGGCAGGTTAATTTCACGGGTATCTTCTATTGAAACAATTTTAAAAGTAGAAGGTAAAAACAGTGAAAGAGCGTTTAAAGCGGTTGTTTTCCCTGCTGCTGTTCCTCCACAAAAAAGTATAGAGGTTCCTTTTTCTATTGCCATCCAGAAATAAGCAGCCATATCCAATGATATTGTGTTATTTTCTATTAGATCTATAGGAGTTAAAGGATCTTCTTTGAATCTTCTTATAGTAAATGTTGAGTATCTTGTTATAGTTCTGGACAAGGTTGTTTGAAGCCTGGAGCCATCTGAAAGTTTACCATCAACAATTGGTTCATAGACCGATATTTGTTTACCACACATCTGTGAAAGTTTAACAACAAATGAATCTAATTCATCTAAATCTCTAAAGATTATATTGGTTCTAATTGATTCAAAATCCTTGTGAAATATAAAAATAGGAATTTCAATACCATCACAGGATATATCTTCTATTCCTTCATCATGCATCAAAATATCGATTTTTCCATATCCCATAAATTCCTGGAAAACATAATAAAATATTTTATCTCTTGACTCTCCTTTTAAATCAAGGTTATTTTCTATTACAAGTTTATCCAAAGCTTTTTCAAGGTTTTCCTTTTTTTCTTCCTCATTCATTTTGAAAACATCTAGATCAGCTCTTACTCTGAAAAAATAAATGAGTTTATTTTTTGTTTCCTCCTCTTCAGGAGTAAGTTTTGGTTCAATTACTTCGTAGCAATATTCTTTTATATCATTATTAAAAATTATTTTTCTTTCACCAATACCTTTCCAACCAAAACCTTTCCTCATATAAGATAAATCCTCAGCCGGTATCTCTGTATCAATAACAATTTGAGGTTTTGGTTCATCTTTTGGGTTTAAATTTACCATATCTGCTGTTCTTACTATTTCAATTTCAGTTTGTTGAAACGGTTTTTTAGCGTCATTTGAATTTTTATCAGTTTTTATATCTGTTTTTTGCTTATTATTTTCGCTAATTAAAGGAGTTGGTTTTTCTTTATCCTTATCAAAAAATCTAATTTTTTTCTTATCTGCATCCACTTCCAATCCCATCCCTTTATTTTTAAATTTATAATCTTCAGGTGTGTTTATTAAATTATCTACTTCCTTTCGTATTTCATTATGCTTACCTGATTTATTTTCCTCAGTTGTAGGTTTTTTTCTTTGATTTGAATCAACCATAATAATACCTTCAGGTTATAGTAATTTATTAATAAATATTTTCCTAGTTATTAATTATCATGTTAATAAATTATTATATAAATTTAAAAAGTAAGTAACAATTTTATTTTATAGTAACTAGAGTGAAAAAATAAATTTATACAAAAGAGGAAAAAATAAGGTTATAAAGTAGTAAATTATTCTTTGTTGCATGGATTTGGATGGGATAGCTGATTTAATACCATCTACTGAAAAGATTTTAGGAATTGCTTGGATAATAAGCTGGATACTTGCTATATGGGCTTATCCTCTCCAATTCTTCCTAACAGGTTTATTCTGCTTATTTTTGGTTATAATACTCACAAGCAAATATGATAAAAAAGAGGAAAAAATTATTCCAAAACCACCAGCAGTTTTTTCTATGGATAAAAATACTAAGACCTTAACAGTACAAAAAATATACGAGGATACTTTAAAATGGGAAGAGCATGAAATATGTTCAGGAGATGCTACATTACCCTCAGGTTCTATAAAAGAAGGAGATGTTGTTAAGAATTGTAAAGGTAATGTAGCACTTAGACATATACCCTCAAATACTCTTATAGGTGGATTTAATTTTGAAGATTGATATATTGTCGTTAGCAAAAAATGAAATTTTAAGGTATGTTTAAAAATAAAATTCTTTTTTTTCTTTTTTAAAAAATCTATTCTAAAAAATATGTACAAGTTTTGATTATTTACTAATTTTTTTTCTATTTTCTATTATATAATTCTGTAAAAAATTTTTTCAAATCAATTTTTTTTTTATTATAACATTTTGTCATTTTGACACGACACTCTTAAATATGAATATTGACAAAATGTACCATGGTATTGGTGGTCAAGGTATGAAAAGGAAAAAAAAGGTAACGGATAACTGGCTTTATTATATAGAAATTTTAGGTAACAGAAACAATAAGAAAAAATAAAATCACAAGGACCACTCAAACAGAGGATAAAAAATGAAAGAAAATAGTTTGGATAAATTAAAAGGTCTACATTGTAAGATTGTGACACAAGAACCAGGAGAAAAACTGGCAAGCGTCTTTTATGGAGAAATTATTGAAATAGATCATGAAAGTGGTTTCATCGTTGTTGAGTCTGGAAAAGGTACAGGTATTATTAATCTAAAAATAGTAGAAGCAATAAAACCAACAAAGAAAAGATAAAATTTCACAATTTTATTATTTATTTTTTTTGTAATTCATATTAAAAAATCACAAAATGTTTGTCAAGAAATTTTTAAGTAAAACCAATAAAAATTTTTTATTAACTACCATAAACTAAAGGGTATTTTAGTTCATTCCATGCAGCAATACCGCCATCTAAATTATATAATTTCCCATTGACATTGTTAATTAGATCCTGGCAAAAACCAGTACCCACTACACCGTCCTTACTATAAACTAAGATATCTTCAGACCAGTTGTAAAGAGTCTGTGAATTACTATTTAAAACCGCTCCTCTTATATGACCCTCGTTTTTAAAAGTACATGTACCACAACCCTCTAACCCTCTGCAGTCTATTATGGTTAGATTAAATGTATTATTTATTAAATCATAAGCAGTATCTGCACTTACGTTTGTAAAAAATTTTGTATAACCCGCACCTTCCAGCTGTGGTGCTTGAATAAAAGATATTGCTAGGAATACTACAGAAATTAATAGGATTGCAACTAGAGCCACTGCAGCAACCTTTTCGAGTTTGTTATTTTCTTTTTTAATCGGTTCTGGTTCATCCATTTGTTTCTCGTATTAATATAATTGTTTTATAAATTTTTTCATATTTTATGCCTTGTGTAATAAAATAATCTGAAATCCCATTTTTTATATGCCCAAAAATTTATATTATATTAAATGATAAACTTTATAGATATATCTAGGGAGGAAAAAAATTTATGAAAAAAATACTATCTTTTTTAATCATAGGAATATTAATCCTATCAAGCATTGGTGCTATTGCTACACGAGAAGAAAAGAACTCTAACCATGAACCATTAAAATCTGATATATTTATATTGGCTAGAGGCGGATTTGGGATAAGAATTTTCGTACATAATTATGATACAGCGCCCTATGAACAACCGGGAACCATTGAGGTTATAATCGATGCACCATTAATGCTAATCGGAGCAAGAAGTAATTTATCAATGCCAATACCTATACAACCAGATGAAACGGCTATAGTCAGAACAGGTTTAGTATTAGGTTTTGGAAAATGCCTATTAACAATTAATATTGATATAGATAATGACGGAGATATTGATACCTATTCTACAGCTGAAGCGATAATAATTGGACCAATAGTTTTTCAAGGAACTATACCAATCCCCTCACCTCCATCGAACCAATAAATTATCATTTTATCTTTATTTTTTAAAATAATTATACAAACAGATTTTTCAAGGGTTATTTATTGTATGTATAGCCCACCATTTACATTAATTGTTTCACCGGTTATATAACTTGATAAATCTGAAGCTAAAAACAAACAGGTATTTGCTAAATCTTCAGCTTTTCCAAGTCTTTTAAGGGGAATTTCATTTATTCTTTTTTGTCGCTCTTCTTTTGTGTAGTTAGCAATTATATTTGTATCAATCGTACCTGGTGCAATAGCATTTACATTTATTTTTTTATCAGCTAGTTCTAAAGAAAGGCTTCTTGCAAGTCCCAGTATTCCTGCTTTTGATGCTGCGTAATTTGCACCATGGTTTGATCCTTTTAACGCTAGTTGCGACGAAATAAATATTATTTTACCACCGGCTTTCATATAAGGTAGTGCTACTTTACACAAGTTGAAACATCCGCCTAGGTTTATAGAAATTACTTTCTCCCAATCTTCAAAAGAGATTTTTTCGAATTTTTTTCTATCGTAAATCCCAGCGTTATTGACTAAAATATCTATTTTTTTTGTTTTATCTGTAAATGTTTTTACCATTTTTTCTACATCTTTTATGTTTGAAACATCTGCTTTTAATAAAATACCGTCTGCATCTTTTTCTTTTATAGTTTTTAGAGTTTCTTGTGCCCCCTTTTCATCAGTGTTGTAATTAATTCCAATATAAGCTTTGTTTTCTGCAAATTTTATAGCAATTGCTCTACCTATTCCTCTAGATGCTCCTGTCATAAGAGCTGATTTTCCTTTTAACATAAAATTCGCATATACTATAGAATAGTAAAAAATTTTGGTAAAAAATAAAAAAAAAAGAAAAAGAGGTTTTTATTTTAGTTTGGATTTAAAATCCAGTGTAAAACCGGGAATTGACTGATAAATCTTTGTAGTAGATTAACAAATATAGGCTCAACTGAAGCTCTACTTCTTGGTGTCTTTAGGTATACAGGTATCGTGCAGTTGTCAGAATAGTTGTTTTTGTTACGTACCTCTATAGTTCCTGTGAACTGTTTGTTTTTCGTACTTGGTGCAACAACAGATGCAGTTACTGTAACCGTACTACCTGCTGGTAATCCAACTCCACTTGCAGGTGTGAATGCCCATGTACCCCAAGTTGGCCAGCTTGAAACTTCCCAATCAAGCAACGAACCAGGTTGACCTATATTTCCTACTGTAAATGAACCTGTCACTGTTGATCCAGCTTTTACTTTAGTCCATCTTAAAGTGCCATTACAAGTTAAATCTGGTATTTTTGGATAACCACCTGTTATTACAAATGCAAAGTTGATTGGGGTATGAGTTATTGGATCTATTATAGGAGTCCACTGACCCGGGCTACCCCAAACTGCATTATCCATAAACAAATTCTTTGTGGTTTTCCAACCTATTTCTATTGGATAAAGATACGGCATTTGTACAACTAACCAGTAAATAGTTCTATTTTGTTGAATAAAAGGTTGCTCAATATTTTTTATATTTATCTGATAATACATCATGTGATCATGCAAAAAGTATTCACCATATGGTTCTAACCATCCTTGATCACCAGTCATTGGTCCTTTTATTACGAATTGGTCCGGAGTAAACGTTTTTGTCCATAATTGTTCTAATGGCTGAGAATAGGCTCCTTGAGCGTTGTTTGAATATATATCAACTTTTATCATTGGTATTTCGGTATTTATATCATGTCTCCAAGATATCCAGAAGTGAATATCAGTTACAGGTCCTGTTTCAGAGCATTGCCAATCATCCGCTAGATAATAATCGTGGAAATTTACATCCCAACCAATTTCATCAGGCATTTGTGGGAAATGCATCTTGTGACCATCACTTGGTACCCAATCAGCTACAGCTATAGTTGTTGTTCCAATCATCAGCATACATACTAAAATTCCAATTATTTTTCTTTTCATAGCTACCTCCCTATATTAATTTCAATTTAATAATATTTTATTTACATTTAAGTTTTGCTATTGATAATTATTTTTATGGAACATTCGTTATAAATAAAATAAAAAATTTTTAATTATAATCTTGTGAGTGTTTTCATCCCTGAAAATCTTAAAATTAATCTTTCAAAGAATTTAAGAAACTCCATGCTAAACATAGTTTTGTTTCTTGGTATAGTTACTTCTAAGGTTGACCAGGCGCTTTCCAAACCATAGATGTCTTTGGTTTTTGCTTCAATAGTGTAAGCGCCTGATGAACTCCATGAATGACTTTCAGTATATTTTACACCAGAGTTCTGAAGAGTAGTCCAGTCTGTAACGGCGCCATCACCCCATTTTATATAATAGCAAACTTTATCACCATTTGTATCTGTTGAGACGAAGTCATAGCTATAGGTTTTACCTGGTTTTCCCTCAATCTCCCCAGTTATCGTTGGTTTATTTGGCGGGTTTTCGCTTGAATATCGAAGACGAATTGCTACATCACTTTTAGGTGAACCTGTTCCTCTATCAAACCATGAACCAGCACTACCAGTACCACTTGTATATGTGCACCCCGTCGTTGTAGGACCATTTACATCAGAAACAATAGGATATTGATAGTTGGAATTAGTGAATTTTACAACAACGTAAATACTATTCATACCCATAACAGATAAAGATGGAACAATTGACACTCCATGATAACCAGCTTCATCAAAAGCATGATTTAGGCTGCTATAAAGAAGGTTACTTAAGGTGGAACCATCAAAATCATCATAAATATATACATCAACATCAGTAGTTTTATCATTCGTCCAGAACTCAACTCTTGAAACCATTGTGTTAATCATAAAACCATATTTACACAAACCCCAAGCAGTATTACTTGAGTAACCCCAGTTGTAATTCCAGCCACCCTCATCGTAATATGAAATTCCACCACTTGTATCATATTTACCCCATTGATCCACAAACGAGGAATATTTACCAATTGCAGCTGAACCATAGGCTATAGTAAAGTATCCTTTTTCGCTACCATAACCACAGCTACCACCCCATCCTGTTCCCCAACTATTTTTACAAATCCAACCACCACTACCACCAGCATGGCTCAGATTATCATCCCAACCTACTATCAACACAGCGTGATCAGTATTACCTGTCCAGGATTTGTACATCGTATATGTACCATCATAGTTTACAAACTCGTTCCTCCAAGTTGCATCATATGGATTTTGCCCACTCCAAATTGCAACATAAACTGGTCCGTTGTCGTAAATATAATTCTTCAAAACATTTGTACTTGGTATTGAATCACCTGCTATTACACGCCAGTCTAAAATAGTCTGTTGGAATGGTTTAGATCCACAAGGTGGATTATTATTATGAAATGCTTGATAAGGGTCATCAGTCTCAAGTACAGTACCATCTTGGGACAAGAAACTAGCGACTTTATAAAAATTACTTGGATTACAGCAAGAATGATACCATTCACATTCTTTTACATTATCCTCAGATAGATCATAAGTTCCACCACCATCAATAATAATTTTGGATTCAAAACAAGCTATAGAAGCAAAGGCATAACAAGCGTTGCATGCACCTTGATCTTTTACTGAAGTAACCTTTCCTGAAGCCCGCCAGTCAAAACTAGACGGTGGTGTTAAACCAATGTATTTTTTTGGTAATTCCTGTCCTGTTAGATGAGGCAAATCCATTTCTGGTGCTATAAAACCTGTTCCATATCTATCCGGATTTTGTTGCATCGATGTTTTTTCATCTGACATTCCACATTTACAATCCGTCGTTTGATTATCCACTGTTTTTTTATTAACACCATAAATGCTATTTACCGAACTGGTTGTTATAAACATCGTAGTTATAGCTAATGTGAAGAAAAGAGATACGGTTGCTTTCTTCTTAAAAAGTAATAACTTTTTTAAATTACTTTTACTATCTTTCATTTTTTACCTCCCTCATTTACAATTATACTAATTTCATTTCATCAATATATAATTTGCTATGTTAACATAATCACATTTAATAAAGCTTAAGATATTACATTTTTGGGAGTTATATGATTAAAAAAATTTTAGCAGTTATCTTATGTTTCTTACTAACTATTAATTTTTTGCCCGTAAAAGGCATTAAAAATAATTCAGATTTATTAAATGGTGGATGGCTTGAGGAGCGTGATGGAGTAAAAATTCTTCATTTAAGCGGTTCTAATTATGAAATGGGTTTCCAGCATGGTTTTCTTTTAAAAGAAGAGGTTAAACAAGATATCCGTGCTTATCTTAATTATTCAAATGTTCCTTTTGACAATCTTTTAGATATTTGGAATGTTATGAAAGACTATGTTCCCCAGGAATATAAAGATGAGATTCAAGGTATTGCTGATGGTGCTGAAATTACCTTTGAAGAAATTGCTGCAGCTAACATGGTCATTATAATTGGTGATATGGGTTGTTTTGGAATATCTGCATGGGGAAATGCAACAAAAGATGGTAAACTTTATCATACACGTAGTTTTGATCAGCCCTTTGACATAGAAGACCCAATTACTGGTAAATATGCTCATGAAAATTCTGTTTTAATTATTAGACATCCAGATAATGGCTATGCATCTTTAAGTCCATCTGTTGCCGGCACAATGCATGGTGGAGGAGGAATTAACGATCAAGGAATAGCAATAGGTCAGCAGGTTTGCTGGAGTAAAGATTATACTTTCAATGGAACACCTGGACAGTTTAGAGTCCAGATGGTTTTGGATCACGCTTCAACTGCACAAGAAGCAATAGATATTTTAACAACAAATAAAGATCTAGGTTGGAATTTTATTGTATCTGATAGTAAAGTACCAATCGGTTATGCAGTCGAAACAACAGGAAATTATTCCTATTTTGGAACATATGATGATCCAACAGAAGGTAAAACCCCATTTTGGAATATTGATAACGTTGTCAGAAGAACCAATTTTTTTATTGACCAAGATATAGCAAGCACTCAAAGAAAAAATTTCAACCCAAGTGGACTTGCTAGTTTTATAAAACTTGTTTTAAGAACCGATGTTTTCTTTGCAGTATGGAGAAGCTATAAAGTGGTAAGTGAAGGTATTGAAAAAAACTTAGGTTCTATGGAGCTAAACAACACTCTGACTATGTTACGAAATTGTTATAGCGGTAAAACAGATTTTCTTTTACGTTTAATTGTTACACTAGCTGAAGGTACAAGTTTCAACAGAGCATGGAACCAGTGGGTTGCCTGTCCTGAGACAGGAGACCTTGCTGTTTGTTTTGCAACAAGAGAAAATATTTCTTTTTTTAATCCGATATACTACTTCAACTTCTATGATTTATTGAGCTCCACTCCAAAATAAAAAAGAAAGATTTTTTTAAAATTAAAAATTTAAAAGAAATCCTAAAATATTAGATATTTTAGAAAATCTTTCAAACAAAATCCTGGTAAATATATTTTCATATAATCTGCTTCTGGGAACAGTAACTTCTAGTGTTGCCCAGGTACTCTCTGTTCCATATATATCTCTTGCTTTGACGGCGATTGTGTATGTGCCTTTGACCCAACTGTGGTTTGCTTTTCCTTCAACCCCTGACGCAAACGGTCCAATTAGTTCATATAAAGTATCACCCCAATCGATATAGTAAAATATATCATTACCCTCAGGGTCAGTTGAGACAAAACTAAACTCAGAAATCACCCCGGCTTTTACCTTTGTCGCACCACTTATCGTTGGTATACTTGGGCGTTCGTTATCAATAATAGTAATTAAAAATGGATCTGACCAGGGTCCTTCTGCAGTATGTTCGTCTCTAGCTTTTGAAATAATTGTATTGTTACCTGGCATTGACCATGAATGATTTAGATTAATTATTTCACCGGAGCTATACGGTCCTAACCACTCTTCATGAGACCCACCCCAATCAATGTAATAATATACATTATCAAGTTCAGGGTCTGAAGCTACAAAAGTAAAATCATATATTACTCCTACCACTCCAGTAGTTGTTCCATTAATTGTAGGTTTTCCAGGAGGTTGATTTTCACCAGTGGCATCTAAACCACCAGAGATACATGTTAACTTTCCGTTTCTACCGCCTACAAGCATTTCCATAGAAACATCATTTACAACATCAGGAATTGAATTTATCGCATCAATTGCCTCACCATAAGCTCCAGACCAAAGCTCAGTACCGTCTACACCATTTAAAAAATAACAATAGTTACTTGTGTATAAAGTTCCAACTACTACATCATTTATACTATCTCCACTAACATCTGATATTCTTGCTGCATTCCAAGGTTGATCTGCAACCGCTTGAGACCAAATAACACCACCTGTTTGACCATCAATAACCTGTGTTGTATGTATTGTACTATGGGCAGGAATAATATCTGGATGACCATCATTATTTACATCATTTAATTTTTCAAAACGGGTAATAATCACTGTGCCAATTGAATTACTATATAGCTGTGCCCCGTTTGCTGTGTTAATTCCATATATGTGCCCACTGAAATCACCAATCATAACATCCTTTTTTCCATCTCCTGAAACGTCATCTACTTGTTCAACTGCCCATACTGATGAACCTGCTGCTGTAAAAGTCCAAACCAATGCGCCATTTTGACCATTTAATCCCTTAGCATAACCAGTTGTCTCACCTTCATTTGAACATCCTGCAACAACATCAGGCTTTCCATCACCTGTAAAATCTTCTACACCAATTACAGAAAAACCTGGTCCGCCTAAGTAATAATCCCAAAGCTTTTCTCCTGTTATACCATCTATACAAAATGCTCTTTTTGGACCTGTATCACTACTATCATCACCAGCTGCTGCAAGCACATCAAGTGTTCCATCGTTATTGTAATCATATCGACAATCAACTTGGTATACCCAACCACCACCACCATACTCATGTGTATCATATGTCCAAATAGTAGTACCTGTTGCCCCTGATATACAACGAACAACCCTTGCACCACCCGTTGCACCAACAACTACATCCTGGTGCCCATCATTATTTACATCAGGCATAATCGTTAAACCCAACTGAGAATAAATATTTCCTGAATAGATGTTATGTGTCCAAATAACAAAACCAGTTTCAACTTCACCTCCACTAAAACAACGAATATTATTATCCTCAGAGGTTACAATCACATCATCAATCCCATCATCATCTATATCCTCAATAGGCTCTATTGCTTTTACACTATTATCAGAACCACCGGTTATAGTATATAGCCAGATTGGCGAACCAATTGGATAATCCATTCTTGAGAATGGGTATTGGATTTCTTGATTTTCTTCTATTATTTCATTAACCTGCGGATACATCGCAGAAAGGTATATTCTTGTAGATAAATCATCAACAGAATAATTCAAATTATTTTTGTTTATTTTCGTTGTACCACTAACTGCAAATCCACTAATTATTAAAATTCCAACAACAATTAATATTGTTTTTTTCACAAATCATACCCCCATTAATATTATTTTTATAATGAGGTTTTAAAATATATATTTTTCTATTAAAAAAATATAATGTATTTATATATTAAAAATGAAATTAAAAAAATTAAAATTTATATTAAAAAGTAAAAGGAATAAACGTTTTTAAAAAAACGTTCTAAAAACCTTGAGATAAATATGTTTCCTATAAATTTATATCTTGGTATGGTTACCTCGAAAGTTCCCCAGTTACTTTCCGCACCAATTGTGTCTTTTGCTTTACATTTAATCGCATATACATTTTTAGTGCTCCATTTGTGTTTTATTTTGATTTCTTCCCCTGATACATATGGTCCGACCCAACTGCTGTTGGTTCCATCTCCCCAGTCAATGAAGTAGAATACATTATTTAATTCTGGATCTGTTGTTGAAAATGTATATTCTATCTCTACTTTAGGTTTTGCTGATGCAGGTCCTGTTATATTTGGTGTGCTTGGTGGATTATTTGTACCTGTTATTATAGCCCAAGTATTATCACTTGACTCATCTTCATGATTATCTGTTACTGTTAGAATTACTGTGTAATTCCCAGATATTGCGTAGATATGCATAGGATTCTGCTGTGTAGAGGTGTTGCTATCGCCAAAGTCCCAGTCATAGTAATATGGAGGAATACCTCCTGTTACAGTCGAATTAAAAGCAATTGAATCACCAACAAGTCCTTGATAAGGACCTCCAGCGTCAACAACCAAAGGTGGTGTCTCATCAGCTGTTATTTTTAAAAGCCAAACATCATGCACTCCCGCACCATGGGATAGCGTATGACCTGTCAAAATATAACCTCCATCATTTGCCTGTTGAACTGAAAAACCTTCATCCGAATAAGTACCACCAAATGTTTCATCCCACTCTTTATTTCCATCAGAATCAGTCTTAACCAACCACACATCCTCACTACCAGCACCAAATGAAAGGGTATAACCGACAATAATATACCCGCCACTTATCGTCTGTTGAACAGAGTATCCGTAATCTCTACCTGATCCTCCAAATGTTTTTGTCCATTGTTCGTTTCCAGAGGAGTCTGTTTTAATAAGTAGCATATCGTATAAACCCGCTCCAAAACTATCGGTGTAACCAGTGATTATATAGCCACCGTCGGTTGTTTGCCAAACGTAGTATCCTCTATCAACTTCAGTTCCACCAAATACCTTACTCCATTGTTGATTACCGAGATTATCTGTTTTTACTAACCAGACATTCCCGACATAACCTGGCCCATAAGAGTAAGTCCAACCTGTGAGAATAAAACCACCGTCGGTTGTTATCTGAATGCACCAGGCACCATCTGAGCTTGCGCCACCTAACGGTTTGTTCCATACTTGATTTCCTGAGGAATCTGTTTTTATCAGCCAGACATCAACGCTACCTGCACCATATGATGAGGTGTACCCAGTTGTTATATATCCACCATCGGTTGTTTGTCGAACACTAGTACCACCATCATCGCTTGTTCCACCAAACCATTTATTCCATTGTTCATTGCCTTCATCGTCAGTTTTTATAAGCCAGAGATCTTTTCCACCCGAACCATATGATTTTGTCCAACCAGAAATAATATAGCCACCATCTGATGTTTGTTGTACAGATTGACCTTCGTCATCATTTGCTCCACCAAATGTTTTATTCCATTGCTCATTTCCCATGAAATCAGTTTTTATAAGCCAAACATTGTGACCATTTGCACCATATGAACGAGTGTATCCAGTTATTATGTAACCACTATCTGTAGTTTGTTCAACGTAGTAACCAACATCGATATTGCTTCCACCAAATGTTTTATTCCATAATTCGTTTCTTATACTTTCATAAAAATTTGTATCTTGTTTATCTGCAAAACTAGTAACATTTATAGTTGCTAGTCCACTAAAAATTAGGATCCCTACCACAAAAATAGTTTTTTTCATATTTTATTAACCCTCAATCTATAATTAATTATACTTATACATTTTATAAATTTATCTGAGTAAAATTTTTATAAAATAGATTTAATATTTAACAAAAAAAAAGAAGAAAAATAGTTTTTAAGATTTTTTTAAAGTCTCAGTATATACCTTAAAATTGGTAATAAGTTTGGGAATCTCTCAGGTAGTTTATGTATTAATATTATTCTTGTTCTTGGTATTTTTATTGATAATGGATCTGACCAAGCACCTTCATTTCCTTGTACATCTTTTGCTTTTACTTTTATGTTATATGTTCCTTTTGTAGTCCATGTATGAGCTGTACCTATTATTTGTCCAGACGGGTAGTAACTTCCATTGTTATCATCCCATTGATCTACTGTTCCATCTCCATTCCAATCCCAGCCATAGGCTAAGGTATATGATTCAGGGTCTGATGCATTTGTGTTAAATGCATATGTAACTCCTATCTTCCCATTTGTTGTTCCTGATGGTTTTGTTGGTTTTGTAGGTGGTTGATTCTGTGTTATTGTTACAGTTAATTTAAGTGAAAAACTACTTTGCTTGCCGTATATGTCTTCAGCTTTTACTTGTAGGTTGTATGTTCCCGGGGAAGTAAATGCATGTAGCATAGTCGATGGTTGTCCTGATGCGTAGTAGTTTCCATTGTTGTTATCCCATTGATCAACTGTTCCATCACCGTTCCAGTCCCACCCGTATTTTATTAAGTCGTTTGCCGGATCTATTGCAAAAACAGTATATGTATATTGTACCCCTGTAATTCCTGTCGATGGACCCACGGGAGGCGCTTGCGCGATAGGTGCAGTGTTTATACCCATAGATGGATCACCGTACAGGTTGAAGTTGTACATGTTAGCATTATCCTGCCAAAGATTCCATGGATAGTTGTTGTAAACATATTGTTTTGCATTGTAAAGTGCATGCCCACAGTCTTCGTTTTTGTTTGCTATTCTATCTGTGAAATCGTAGCAGCATGTTCCATGTCCACCATGAGCTGGTTGTGTCCAACCCACACTTGCATATGATGTTCTTGAGGCACCAATAAAAGCTGATGCCCCATTAACTAAAAGCGATATCCCAAGGTTTACTGATTCAGGATGCGAAACAAAACAGCTTGCTGCAAAAACAATAGGTGGTTTAGCATTGTTTAGACCACCATTATCTGAGTTTTGAATCATAATAGGCCAGATGAATTCGCCAGGATTTTCCGGTATTCCATTTCCATTATCTGAGTTCCAAACTTTTTTACTAGCTGATGTTGGTAGACCATGAGCGGCCCAGTTTATAATACCCCAACCAGTAGAACTACCCCATTGTGCTACAACATTTGCATTGGTTAAACCCATTGTACATGGATAAGTACAAGGGCTCAATCCTTGTTGTTCATACATAGTTGTAATAGTAAAACCACTAAGTAGGTTGTTTTTACATTTCTCCATTACCTCTGCTCCATCTGTTCGTAGATTCCCACTATTATCCTCATTTGCATATAGGTATACAGCACCTAGAAGCATAGCGTTTTTCTTCCAACCAGTGTATTGTGTTTGTTCAAATTGTTGTATTTTTGATGTTATACTTGATACTGCACTTGGTCCGTCTGTTGGTATTCGTCCAACAAATACTTCTGGAACGAAATCAATGTTATCTTGTCCTCTCTCACCATAGAAACCATCACCGTCGCTATCCCAGTTGCCTGTAAGATCTGCGTAGTAGTAATCAGTTGGTATATCATGTATACCATCTGGTGCATGGTTAGTAGGATCTGGATAGCATATCCTCATTGGTATTGATGCATGTGTGCCAACAATTAAAACATATTTTATTCCCCATGATGCATAGTTTGCAATCAAGAAACTTCTAATACTTGCTTGTGTATCCGCAGCAGGGTAGTTTGTGATAATCCAGGATAAATCAAAGACATTTGGTTTATAGCCAAGGATTGTTTTCCAGTTCGCAAAACTGGTCAGGGATGAGACAACAGGCGTGGTTGTGATTATAACATAATCATATGGTTGATTAAGTGGTTGAGTCGGAGAGTAATTTTTAGATATTGAATTATAGTTAACAATTATTCTAGATGCAAGTTCATCCATTGCTGTGTCTGATATCAAAACATCGGATATTTCTTCAACAATCTCATAATTTATCTTTAAGGTGATACCTTTATGTAAAATGAGTTTACCACTGGTAGGGTAGTAAGTTATTGGAGAATACCTTATCATTGCTATTGAATATTTCCGCATCTGACCCATACCAATGTATTCAAAGATTTTTTCTGGATATGGGTTGTTTGAGTTGTATATATTTTTGTTTATCTCTGAGAATTGGGCATCATCAATTATCAGACTTGGTTTGATATTATAAAATCCTGGTATATCCTTAGAATCCATATTAATTAACTCTATAGATATAGCTTTTCCACCGGGAGGTAAACCAATATAGAAAATTTTTGAAGGTAATGCCGGTTCACCTGGCGTTATTGCGTTACCATACTCATCCATTACAATTTCTACTTGTTCCTTTTCCAAATTATTTATTTTGTAATCATTGGAGTATAGTGTTATGATAATTGAATTAGAGGACGTTGGCTTTTTATTTTCAAAATTTATTGCTGACGCAGGTATTATAAAACTGATAGTCAACAGCATAATTATAAAAAAACAAATTATTTTATTTTTCATTTTTTTTACCTCCCTATAAATACTATTTAACAATCTCTTTTAATAATTTAAACCTTCCTATGAAAATTTAAATGCAACTTGTGTTATAAAAAAAAGAAAAAATTAAATGAGATATTATCATCCAATAAGATATTTAAATATAGGTAGATAGCAGATGAATCGCTCGAAAAAATGCAGGAG
>Ga0315291_10002810_pt1 | contig 22627 bp, 37 predicted proteins | sample YL17G12_20_MG_FD_203070 | JGI IMG/M metagenome (GOLD analysis project Ga0315291, IMG submission 203070) | Sediment microbial communities from Yellowstone Lake, YNP, Wyoming, USA - YL17G12_20 | ecosystem: Environmental > Aquatic > Freshwater > Lake > Sediment | place: USA: Wyoming | collected... | reverse complement strand
ATGGCAAAAGCTCCGCGACCTGCAGAAGAAGATAAACGAACTGCCAGACATTGCAAACGACCCCAAGAAGCAGGTCACCGATGCCCATATCAAGTCTTGGTTCACCCATAAGTACCCGGACCTGGGCCAAAGGGGCAAGCTCGGTGATCCCCCCAAGTGGGCAACTACCGAAATGATTGAGGATTGTGCCGCAGCCATGACCATGTTCTTCGAAAAGAATCAGCCCCAGGAAAAGACAAACCAGTTAGCTTATTAAATCAGGTGATTTTTGGCAGATAGTACCGCGGGGCCTAACAAGAATGACCTTGCTAAAGCACTGCGTTTCTTTGTTGGTAGGCTAGATACATTCAGCCTACAACAAACCGATGGTCATTACGAGCGACAAAAAAGAGAGCTAAGCGATTCCATTCTTCTTTCTCACTGCCGCGGCGATATGACGGTAGGAACCTATACAACAAACGACCTCGGCAATTCCCCCCTTGCTGTGCTAGACATCGACTGCCGCGAGAAAAACGACTCAGCTATAATAGCACAGCAAATTGAAACAATGAAATCCTGTGGGATAATACAATGGTGCAAAGAATGGCTGTCCCACTACGATATCCCCTGCTTTATTGAGTTCAGTGGCAGAAAGGGTTATCACCTCTGGATTGTATTTAAAAAGTTTTGCCCGGCAGATAAAGCTCGATTTTTACTTGAGGCCATGGTTTCCGAATGGAAGAAGGACAATGAGCCAGCAGGATTCAATATCGAATATAACCCTAAGCAAATAGATAAACGCTCTTTCGCAGAGCCTGGCAATCTAGTGAAGCTTCCCTGGGGTAAACACCGCGTCACGGGAGTTTGGAACCCATTCGTTAATGGCACATTCAAGCCATTGCCTGATTGGGGTTTGGCTGAATTCAACCAGGCTCGCGCAATAACCGAAATGGACCTTGACGCTATATTGGCTGAGGTTGCACCATCTCAATTAAAGACTATCTCAGTACAAACCAAGGAGAATAAACCCCCAAAAGAGTATCCTGATTTAACAAAGGGAGAACAAAAAAGAGCACTCGGCAAAGCCTTGGAGTCCTGTGCTTTTCTAAGCCATTGTAAAAAAGATGCCGCAAGTTTACCCGAACCTGAGTGGCAAGCCATGATAGAGCTCCTAATCTTCTTTGGAGAACCTGGGGTAGCAAGAATTCACGAACTTTCAAGCCCTTATCCCGCTTATTCCGAAGAAGCCACAAACAAGAAGATCAACAATGCAGTCAAGGCCAGAGAGAAAAAGAAGCTTGGCCCTTATACTTGCCAAAAAATTGAGCAATCGCTTGGTTTCAGTTGCCCTGAGGATTGCTCGGGTAGACACGGGAATACTAAAACACCAGTCACTACAGCAATAAAGGCTGTCATGAAAAGAGAAGAACCACCACCACTGGAAGATATGCAGCCCATTCACATTGAAGAGGAAGAAGAGAGGCGTCCCAGGATCAGGAAAGAGCTTATAGGTTTAACCCCAGAGCGAGTCAAAACTATATGCTCTAAGGGGTTTCTCAGAAGCTACCTAGATTGGGCATCCAAATACACTGATGCCCCTTTAGCTTTTCACCTTGCCACAGCACTTTCGATGGTTGCTACAGCAATGGGCAACAAAGTGAAAGCATGGGCTTGGGGCCGTGACCTCTATCCGAATCTATGGATTGTTATTCTATCCCCCTCGGGATTCTACAGGAAAACGACCTGTATTAGGTTGGGCATGAGAATTCTCAAACGTGAGCTGGGTGATGTTGTATTACCAAGTGAATGGAGCAAGGAGAAAGTCATTGGCCTTTTGGCTCAGAACCCTGCGGGTCTTTTTGAATGGGATGAGTTTGGGGCTGCCCTTGGAATGCTATCAAAGGACTATATGACTGGTTCAAAAGAAACTTTAACCAAGCTCTTCGATAGCATGGACACATATAGCCGAGTCACTGGAACTGGTGGGCAATCAGGAACTATTGATAAGCCTGCCCCCAATATCTTAGGGGGCAGCACTATAGAATGGCTGTCAGAGCGAGTCAAGGACGGTGATCTCAGGGGCGGTTTCATGAGCCGCTTCTTATTTATCCCCGGCACACAGAAAGAGCCTGAGAAAGATTTTCATGCAGCATATGATGCCTATATGGAGGACTCCCTTGGCACGGCCCTAAAGAACATAGCTGCCTTAGAATATGAAGTAAAATTTGACCCAATCCATGCTCTTATCAAAGATTGGGTTCATGTCCATGAAGACACCGCCTCAGCAATCCCCCCAGAGCTTATGGGGTTTATTTCCCGGGGAGAAACCTATCTGCTCAAGCTAATCATGGTTATTGGAGCCTGTTCCTACCCACAAACAGGTACTATTGAAATTAGTGAAGATGTATTTAATCGCGCCGAATTGCTTCTTGACTCCATCAAAGACGGAGTAGCCTCAACTGTGACAGAGCTCAATGTCCCCAAAGAGGGGAAGGAACTTGACAAGATGCGCGAATTGTTAAAGAGATACTGCCCTATGACCAAACGAGAATCACTACAGCGCTCCCGGCTCAAGGCGCGCAACTTCGATTTGCTATTCAATACACTTCTCCAGACTGGAGAAGTCGCAATAGAGCAACAAAGAGGAAAAAGAAACCAGCTCATGCAAGTAGTTGTGTGGAGAGGTGATTGACATAAATACATGTTACCGTGGGTGTTATCGTTTTTTCCAACACCTTAACAGGGTGTTATCGTTTTGGATAACACCCTTTGAGTTTACCCAGATAACACCCAGATAACACCTTTTTGGAGATTAGGCTAGGTTTATCTTGTTATCGTGTTAACGTATTATATAGATAAAGGATATAAGGGTAGGGAAAAATGTCTCTACGTTCAGAAAGGCACAGGGGGGCGGGCGGGGGTTGATAACACGATAACACCCTGGTATAATGTGTTAGTAAGGGGGTGGTAAAATGAAAAGGGGTAAAGGTTGGCAAGCATTACGCTGGTATATTTTAAAGAGGGATAATTATACATGCCAATATTGCGGACAGAAAGCTCCCCTGATTACAAGAAGAACACGCCGTCTTCAAATTGGCCGGGTCATCTGTTCCCCCATCAGTTACTTCAATAATATCCAGATGTGATACTTCATGTTGAAGGAAAACTTTGGGACACTGCTGGGACACCCGTTTAACCCCAAATGTTGCCCTGAGTGCATTCGACTTTGTACTTTCTGTAAGCACCTTGAAAATTCGTGCCCCCATAAAGGAGTAATTGGTTTGGAATTGCGACTAACACAAAAGATATCCTGTGGGGAATTCGAATCAAGTTTACCTCCTGCTTCATCGCCGCTGAGGGCTGTTCGGCTTGAAGAGATACCTAAAGAAGTATTGGACGCAGACAAGAAGGGAGTGAAGAAACTCAAACATCTTTGTCATGTGCTTAGGCAATGTCCTATGACAAAGCGCAAAGCGCTACAAAATTCCAACCTTAAAGCAAGTGAATTTCACTTTTTGCTAGACCAGTTAATAAGAACAGATGGATATAAGATTGTAGAACACCGAGCACCAAGTGGTCAGTTGAAAACGATGATTATAGGCAGGGATCAGAAATGGACCTAAATGAAACGCTAGCGCAGTACGGATTTACCCAGGAGCAGCTAACTTTGCTTAAATCACGAGCTCGTGGTAGAGAAAATGACTACTGGGTAGCAGCCCGTGATTTTGTTGACCTTATTCCCATTATGCCCCTGCCGCTGAGTGATAAGCAGGATGCCTGGCTGAAAAGGATTCAGAAAGAATTAGGAGGTTAATGGATAATTCCAAAAGGAGAGTAGCATGGAACGAATAGACTTGTTATGGGATGCCTGGGAAGATTGTCTCTGTGAAGAGCAACTTAGAGCCGTGTTCGGCCAACTCACGGCAGAGAATGGCAGGCTCACGGGACAAAGGGACGCATATCGAGAAGAAACCGAGGGACTAAGAGTAGACAAGGTTGCGCTCACAACAGAGAATGAGAAGCTAAAACAAGCGTGTGCTTGCGGTGCTGGGCAACACGAGGACATGGAAGAATTAGTGGAGACCCTAGTAAAACAGCGAGACGAGGCACAAGTAAGGGGCGACACCCTCCAATCTCAACTCGACAGGATATGCCTGCCGATAAAAACAGATGGTGATGTTGGCCATATTAGGCGTACAGTTATCCCCTTATTGCGCGACCAGTGCAAGGACATAAGTGCCCAGACACTTGAACGAGTCCTAGATTACCTTGACTCGCAGGAGACAAAGGAGAAGCCTGCTCGGTGTGAACCTAGTGACGACAGTGGGGTATTCTGTGATGGTCAGACAAAGGATTGCTCCATCTGTGTAAGTGAGAAGCCGAGCGAGAAGTCTGAAACCTGTCACAGGAACAGGTTTTGCCCTGTACTTGTGCACGTGGGGGCAGAAAAGGATTGCCTTATCTGCAACCCGCATGGTCATGTGCATACTCCAGATGAGGGCATAGCAGGCAACCCGCCGAAAGATTGGGTTTCAACTAAGGACTTTCCTCCAGCGAAGCCGAAATGCGAACACAAGAACCTCGAGCCATTAGCGTTGGGCGGTACACAGCGTTGCCCCGAATGTCACGGAACAAAGTATATCAACCGAGTAGTAAGTTGTGCAGACTGGGAACAGCACCCATGCTACATGATTCAGGGGCGAAGGGATAACAGGGAGAGGGTAGGAATGATGGGCATAAGACAACTCAACTTTGAAGGTAGGGACAAGGTTCAGGTTGCCATTATGCGCCTTCAAGAGTTTGAACCGCCTGAAGGATATTACTTTGCCGATAGTTATGGCAAGGATAGTTGTGTTGTTCTCCGCCCCTTGCAAATGGCAGGGATTAAAGATGATGCTCATTATTCGCAGGGGGGGATAGATCCGCCAGAGTTAGTTCAGTTCGGCAGAAAGTATCATCCCGATACAATCATAGAAAGACCCAAAATGAGTATGTGGCAAGGGGTATTCGTACATGGTATGCCACGCAGACGGGGCAGGTGGTGTTGCGAGTTGATTAAAGAGAAGCACGGGACGGGGCGGATAGTGGTAACTGGTATCAGATGGGCGGAAAGTCCCAGACGCAAACTCCGACGAATGTTTGAAGTCTGCCGCATAGATGGGACAAAGCGTTTCCTTCACCAATTATTGATTGGAGTAACGCCGAGGTCTGGCAATTTATTCGGGACAATAATATTCCATATTGCTCACTTTATGATGAGGGATTCAAGAGACTCGGATGTGTTCTTTGCCCTATGGAATCGGCAAGGCAAACACAAATAGAGCTTATAAGATGGCCCAAGCTGGCAATGGCATGGAAGCGAGCTTGTGAACGCTATTTCAACAAGGGACTAGAGGGAACAAAACGCTGGAATAGTGCCGAGGAAATGTGGCAATGGTGGTTATCGCGGAAAGGCACGAAAGACAAAGCCCAATGTGTCATGTTTGACAAATAGGTTGCTCCCCCTATGAAGGGGGGGCTGGTATAGAAACGTCAAAAGGGGGGCTATCCCTATGAGGACAGTAACCCAATGTCTCAAGCCTAAAGAGATGGAATGTCCTAAGTTTGACGGGGGGGCTTGTAAATCTCGGGCTGGCTGTCGCTATCAAGAGACTGAAAAGAATAGGCGCATGACGAAGCAGGGGATACGAAGTGGCAGAGATGCCAATGTTGGAGTAAATCATCCGTTTGGAGTGTGAGATTAAGCCTATGAGGACAGCGAAGGGAGAGAGCTACAGAAGGAGAGAGAAAACCGCATGAAAGCACAGATTACCTTTGACACCTACTTCAAAGCGATGCTACCCGACGACGTAAAGACCTGCACAACGAGGTACACCGAAAAGGCCAACCCGCTAGATACCTTTGACGCCTTCGGCCATACCTTCTTAGTGCTCAATGTCATTCGTACCACCCTTGAGAAGGCAGTCGCGCTCTACTTCAGGCAAGAGGGTTTCGGTTGCCGCGAGGAAATGGTGGCTTTCTGGCAATTACTCTACCCGGGCGAGTTCCCAGGCAAACGAATTGTCTATGTTCACTTCTTCACCAGGCTACCGAAGGAGACTATGGCGGAGGGAGAGACTTAATGCAAGCAATCTACGAGCCCCGAGGTAAGGCCAGGGAGTACGCAGGTCTAGCGGTTAATCTGTTCGATGGGTGTGCCCACGGCTGTACCTACTGCTACGTTCCTGGTATCAGGAGAATCCCCCGAGACGACCATCTAAAGGTGTCCGCACGAGTCGGCATCCTGGACGCTATCGAGAAAGACGCCCGGAAGATGCAAGGCGACCCCCGCCATGTCCTGCTTTGCTTCATGTGTGACCCCTACCCCCCATATGACCAGGGGCAGGACTCATACACCAGGGAGGCGATCAAGATTCTCAAGCGGTACAAAATGCGAGTTGCGGTCCTTACAAAAGGAGGGCTGTTTGCAACCCGGGACTTTGACCTCTTGACGCCTCAAGACAAATTCGGCTGTACGCTCACCTTTGTTCTCAAAGAAGATAGCCTGAAATGGGAACCTCACGCGGCTCTGCCTTTAGAACGCTTCGAGGCTTTGAAGATAGCCCACGCCAAAGGCATACCAACCTGGGCCAGCCTAGAGCCGGTCATCGACACAATTCAGACGCTATCAACAATCTACGAGACTCACGAGTTTGTTGACGAGTACAAGGTGGGAAAGCTGAATTACCTACACTCAGACATCGACTGGCGCGTATTCTGTGTAAACCTCGCTCACCAGTTCAATAACTTTGGCTGTGCATATTACATCAAGGAGGACCTGCTTCCTTTCTGGCCTCGCAATATGCCGCGCAGCTATCAGGCCAAACCCTTGTCAGGAGTCAAGTCATGCTGAGGCTCGATATGCTGCAAAAAGAGGAGAGGCGGGAACTATACCGGGAGCTATCAAAGGAGTTCTCCCGCGTAAAAGACCCAATACCAGGTCTAAGGGAGGCAAAGCTAAAGGCGGTAAGCGGCATCATGGCACTCCTATCAGACTTCTCTACCCCGAACCAAAGGCAGATATTAGATTTCACGCGGGAAACGATAATGAAGGCTACCAAGAATTTCTGTAGAGATTCAGCCTACGAATCCCCGCAACTAAAGCAGAGCAGGCGTCTAAAAAAGCATACCAAGGCTAAGGCAAAGGAAAGTTAACACCATGTTAACACCGGCAGACATCGAGCGAGAGAAGGAGGGTAATAATGCAAAAGTCAAAGATTGAGTGGATGCCAGAGAATCCCTATCCCGAAAAGATATTCCCTGATCTGGATGCAGAATCGCAAAGTGCGGTCAATAACGTTATCTCTGGACTGGGACTAACTCCCGACCGTGTGTTTGGGAGCTGGGGTAGGCAGGTATGGGACAGCCTTTGCAGGGAGATGGAAAGGAGAGGTGAAGACATGAAGGAGATAGGGTTGCAGCAGTCAGAGGGGGAACTGATTAGTGCCAATGATACTTATGCAGCGACAGAGGGTGTGCTGACAGCCCAGTTTACTCCACAGATTTGGATTGCCGTAGGAGCAAAAGCCCAACTTGCCCACGATAAGCAGAGGATGGTGAAGGAATGAAACCATATTATGAGGACTCGGCGGTACAACGGTTAGAGGATATAGGATTCTACACTCTCTGCGATGAGAGGGCTAGGAATATTTCCGTTAGTTCCCCTCTATGGCGTTGCGAGTTGATTATCACGGATAGGTGTAATTTCCATTGCCCTTATTGCAGGGGGATTAAGGCGGGATTAAGAGGAGATATATCTACAACAAGGGCTTTCCAAATAATTGATACTTGGGCGGAAGGGGGTTTAAAAAACATTAGATTCTCTGGGGGTGAACCCACTTTGCACCACGGTTTGCCCATGATGATTCAATACGCCAAAAATCGAGGGGTGGAGAGAATTGCGGTGTCCACAAATGGCTCTGCCGCACTGGGAGTATATGGAGATTTGATTAAGGCAGGATGCAACGATTTTTCCTTTTCGCTTGACGGATGTTGCTCTACTGAAATTGATAAGATGTCTGGCTCCGAGGGATACTTTGACCGTATTATAACAAACATTCGCCTGCTTTCCGAGGGTGTATATGTGACTGTGGGGATTGTCATTACAGAGGAGAATATTGAACAAATAGCCAAAACGATAGACTATGCTCATCGAATAGGGGTAGCAGATATTCGCATTATTCCTAGCGCACAGTTCAATAAGTATCCACGGGATTTAATGAACCTTAACTCGGAACTGCTGGAACACCCTATTCTCAATTATCGAATAAACAACTTGAGGAACGGCAGGCACGTGCGTGGCCTTAGAGATTCTGATTCTCCTAAATGCTACCTTGTTCAGGATGATATGGCTGTAGTAGGAGAATATCACTTTCCCTGCATAATATATTTGCGAGAAATGGGGCAACCTATAGGCAAGATTGATGGCGATGTGAGGAGAGAACGCCATGATTGGTTTGCAAACCACGACTGCTTTCAAGATAGCATTTGCCACGATAACTGCCTTGATGTGTGTATTGATTTTAACAACAAGGCCAGGAGAATGTCTCAGTCGGTGCTATCCCTATGAGGGGGTAGGAAGGGGAAGGAATGAAACCTAAAGTCAACATTACGAGCGAAGGCATAAAGCGCCTACTGGCTGTCAAACACGCCAAGGACGTGCTAGTAACTGAGTGCAAGAATGGGCAATCGTGGGCATCGGGTACCCACCAGTTGCTAAAATAGACGCCTGGGTTCTCCGTCGTAGCTGGTCGCCGCTAACCACCATAGGCTATGAGATAAAAGTTAGCCGTCCCGACTTCGAGCAAGACCAGAAGTGGATGAAGGTTAGCTGGAGGAAAGAGGACGGCAAGATTCTGGTGGGAGGATTGGCAAAAAGTGCTTAAAGTCACTGTTATGTCAACAAAACACTGCCTCGTACAAGAAGTCGTGAGAATATAAAGGTGGCGAAGCTGGGCACGTTCAAAAAGTGTACTATACATAATGTAGAGAGCGGCAAAAAATGGGCTTAGCCGCCCTTGACAATCGTAAAAAGGGATAGTATTATTATAGAAATAAAGAACCAAAGGGCGGGAGGGGTAAAATGCCGTTATGGGGTTATGTAGTCATTTGCGTAATAGATGTAGTGGTAATTATTGCAGGGGGATAATCAACATAATTCATTGTAGGAGATATCTGAGATCTTAACCATGAAAATAACCGACGCGATTAACCGGTACAAGTCCTACTTCATAGCCCAACGGTACTCGCTGAAGACCTGGCAATATTATGAGTGGGAGCTGGCAGAGCTGTCGAGGTGGCTTGAGGGACGCGACATTTCCGAGGTCGAGAAGATTCAGACCGGGGACCTCTATGACTATGGGGCCGAGGTCAGGCAGAGGGGATTCAAGTATCCCCACAGCCCTAATGCCCGGATCAGGAAAGACCGCGTATCCCACAAGGCCAGTGATGAAATCAAGGAAGGCACTCTGCTCAGAACCTTAATCGTTATCAGGGCGTTCTACTCCTACCTGGAGAAGGTGTATAAGATGGAGAACATAGCCAAGATAGCCTTCCCGGACATCAGGCCGAAGCAGACGAGAGAAACAGAGCACCTGGAGCCCGAACGGCTAGCCTCTGTGCTTGAAAACTACGGGTCTGAAATGGAGGGGGCGATACTTCATACCCTTTTAGTCACTGGAATACGCCAGGGTGAGCTGAGGGGCTGCAAAATGTCAGATTATTCGCGGGAAAGGAATGAGCTAAAGGTTATTGGCAAGGGGGGTGCCCAGAGGACCGTAGTGCTCACGGATGAATGTATTCACATCATTGAGCATTACTTCAGCAGGTTAAACAAGCCGAAGACAGAGTGTCTGTTTTGCCGGGAAGACGGCAGCCCCTTGAAGTCTGGGGACATTATCTATATGTTCCAGAAGATTTCCGTGAAGTGCGGTTTCAGAGTCACAGCTCATATGCTTCGTCATACCATGGCCACACTACTAGCTCGGGATGGGGTTAATCCTTTCTATATCCAGAAGCAGCTAGGGCATAAGAGAGCTGAGACAACAGGTCGGTATGTCCATGTGACACCTGAGATGATTGAGCGCCACAAGCAGGTTATTGAGAAGTACGAGGTCGAGCAGCCCAAGCAGGTCAAGAAAAGAAAGAAGGCAAGCCATGAGCAAACTACTTAAAGACGTAATTGGGATTGAGGAAGACGGCACCCAGGAACACTACCAGAGCGTTTTCCTCGTGGGGGTTTCAGATGATATTGTGCGGGAATACTGCAACATAGATTTAGATGCGCCCTACGGCATGCTCTTCTCGGCTTCTGTTGCTGATCGGCTTGGCCAGGTGCTGAGAGATGCTCTTGGCTCGAACCAGATGGAGTGGGAGCTACCCAAGATGGTCAAGCAGGCTGCTCAGAAGGTAGACGCTCTTAATGCAACCACTAAGTTAGCCACGGCGCGGATAATGCTACAGGTTGTGGTCGCCCTGCTGGCGAGCGCTTCTCAAGGTGGCAAGAAGACAGGCCAGAGGGTGAGGCCCTTCAGGGTAGACTTACAGGGGCTTGGTACGAATTGACCAAGAAGTATGCCACGGAGCGGAAGCAGACTCAACGGTTAGTCCCTCTGCGTGGCCAACATTGTGCCAAGTGTGGAACCAGGGGCGGGAAGAAAAACAAGCTCCAGAGGCATCACACGGACTATAAGAATCCACTGAGGTATAAAATTCTATGTCAGACATGTCATGCCGGAGTTCATGTGGCCAGGAAAACATGGGGCAAACAACAGATGGACAAGCCCGCTAAAAAGTGATACAAATGGAGGCCTCTATGGAAGACCGCAATCAGACCATAATCAAACTGCTTGAAGAAGGCTATCCTTACCGGACTGTTGCCGAGCGTACTGGTGTCTCCAGAACCACCGTGATGAATGTGGCTCGCACTTCTGGGCTTCGGCATCCTGTATGTGCCGAGATGTTGGAGCGCCGACTTGGTATCAACAACGTGTTGCTCAAATGGCTGAGCGAGCAACTGGAGCTGGGACGAAAGCTCGGCCAGGCCCGAAAGGTCTACACACCGGATGAAGTCGTTGTATTAATCCAATGGGTAGATGACCACTCGAAGTGTCCTCACTGTGGTGGCCCCAAGGAGCTCAAGCGGAAGCATTGTACAGCCTGTTCTCGAAGAATTTCCCATGACAACTGGCTTGCCCGAAAGAGGCAAAAAAGGTCTCCCTAGCGTCCGTTGGCGTCCGTTATCGTCCGTCCCCGTGGGTGGGGGTGGGTGGTCAAAACAGCTTCGATTTGAGGGTGTTTGCACTCTCGCCTCAGAACTCAGTTTACGAGTATAGTTCCTCGCTTACGTTCTCATTGTAAGATAAATGTAGAAGTTTATCCATTATGATGATTATGTGAGAGATATATTGTAAACTGTTTACTGTTTACAATTTTAAGTCAAAAACCTACCTTTATATAATAGTCTCGAAAAAAGTCCTAATGGGGGATTGACAAATAGCCTAAAATGTGCGATACTACTCGCATGGGCTTTCAATAGCCTTGATTGTACTTTAACAGAATAAAAGCTCTATCTCCCTTGAGATAAGCAATCGAAAAGGGATTGCTTCCCTGCAATCCTATGCTATCGCAGTATGACTAGATTGCTTGCCAACTAGAGCAATATACTTATTGTAGGGGTTAACCCTCTCATTCCTAACGAAAGAATAAAAGGAAAGAGAGGAAAGAATGAACGATTTACTGTTAACCCTGCATAACCCTATTCCACAGAAGAGCACAGACAGGAAAAGCTACGGAATGAGCTTGGCACAGACTTGGATACCTGCCTGTACTGCTATCAACGTCTTATCTGGCTACAATGCGATTGACCCTGCCGTACTTGGCTACCCTATACGATACGCCACAGACAAAGATGGTAGCCTCAAGTTTAGCTCAAAGGGTAACGTACAGATGAAAGTAGCCCCTGAACTTGGCAAAGAGATAAGAACGATAATGCAGAACTTTGAGGCACAGGTACGGCAAGATACGGCAAAGACTTTCGAGACTCATAAAGACGAAACCGCCTTACAGATTGAACAGATACAGAAGCAAGGGGCGGAAGTTGCCAAGTGGGAAAAGCTAGTCTTTGAGTCTGGAATAGCAAAGCTCAAAGTACAGAATAGCATGGAAAAGGCTATGTCCGAGGCTGTCAGGAAGTCTGCCAAGTCTGAAAAGGTTACTGTCTAGGTGTAGGGAATGAGAGGGTTAACCCTACAATAAGGGAAAGAGAGTAAATTATGGCAAAGTTACCCTTATGGCTATCAGATGAACGTAAGGGGATATTAGCTAATTTACTGCTAGAATGTGCTTATAATAACTATGACTTGAAAGTTGAGGAAAGTACAGGCTATCTGTACTATATTGAGTACAGGGAAGCACTAGCCAAGCTAGTACCCTACTGGATAACAGATGATAAGGATAGGCGTAGTTACGAGCATAAAATTACTCAATATAACTTTCACAGATTGAACGAAAAGGGGAAAGTCAAAGGCTCGTTCAATGCTATCTCAAAAGATATTTACTTTGGTAATCAGCCCCAGTATTACTTTGAGAGATACGGAACAGACATAGTTAACTTTCACAGAATAGCAGTAATTAGACTGGCTAGTACTTTCACACGGTTACATATAGACATATCTGCACCATTGAGGCTACTCTCAAAGAATAGGAAACGTAAAATTAGGAGATACGGCAAAGGATTGCCACTAGAGATTGAAAGAATGATAGAGGCTATCATTAGGCAATCTGTCAAAGGTTACTTGGCAAGCAATTAGCAGGGAAAAGGGAAGCAATACGAAGTTGAAAGAGACTCCGTTAATTCGGGGTCTCTTTTTGTTTGTCGCCCGACAGGTTTACAGGCTGTTGTGGCGACATCATCAGGGGCGTACCATACCCTTGAACTTGCGGGGGCTAGGGTAACATCCTAGCCCTTGCGTGTTTGGGGGTCTGCTCACGAAATGGAAAACGGCAAGACCCAAAAAGCAACTCTATTATAAGAAAAGGAGAAACATGACAAGGAAAACACCAGCAGCACCATTACTCAAAAAGCTAATAGACAAAGCTACAGGGATTGGAACCATTACAAACACAAATAAAAGGAGAATCAAGGCAAAAAGAAAATCCAACGCACCAATTCTAACCTTCAGGAAGTCTTAATCTTCGGGAACAAGGGGTCGGTGCCGACGGGCGTTAGCCCCTTTAGCTTTTAGGAGCAATAGTGAAAGGAGGCCAAATGGAATCCAATACCGTCTATCTCATAGCGATAGTGTCTGGTATGGTGGTCGTGCCAATACTTATCCTGGTTGGCGTGCATATTGGCGCACGGTACAGGCGGCCGACTACAACTACCAAAACAGCATAACCGCCGCAAGAACGAAAATAAAAGGAGGACACAGATGGACCATACCGTGATAATCGTAGGGGTTGCTGGTATACTGGCAATCTCAGTCATCACATTGGGTGGTGTATTCCTGGGCAACCTGATCAGGGGTTGGGGGAAGCACGACAACGAACCAGCCGTAGACTAAGCCCTGCCGTCCTGGGGGTTAGTAATCCCGTAAGCCAAACCACGATAGCGATGTCGGGCGACGTGGCTAGCCCTCAGGCGCAAGGGAGGTCAAAGGAGGTGATGCCACATGACTGTAGCTGAAGATTTTAAGCCGAGGTCTCCATATTGAGACCAGTATGCACCGTTCGCAATAGCGAAGGTTACAGAAGAAAACTGCCTGAATTGAAAGGAGGTTTCTATGGCGAAAATAGGGAATGAAGCTCGTCTTATCCTGAGTCTAGCCAAGGAGCGCATGGAAGCATTTCGCAAGGAAGCTGTGAGCCAAACATGGCCGTCTAGGGATTGCGCAGTTTCCGAGGAAGTGCTAATGAAGCAGGTGGCAGCGCGAGCCAAAGCTGAAGGAGTGGTCAAGGGTATCGACCAGTACGAGGCAACATTGACTAACATCGTCCTTGAAATAGAGGAAAGGCGATGAGCAACTGCATAAACATCGAGCTATCCCATGTTGTGTTAACTCCGGCGGTGTTCCGTGTCTGGGACTATAAGCAGCTCATCGAGAAGCACTTGCCCCACCTGGAAAAGTCTCCAGAGCTGGACGAATGGCTCTCGTTCTTAGAGTGTGAGCTGAACGATGGCATCGAGGCGCGGTGTGATGAACTTGTCGATAAAGGCAAGATAGACTAGGGTATAAAGCAGAAAGGGGGTGGATATTCATGCTAACCGTGATCGGCATATGCGCAATCGCTTTAGTGGTAGCGTGCCTGGCCGCCGGTGACAAGTAAAGAAAAGGTCGCAGAAAACTGAAAGAAAGAAGGAGGTACTGCACAATGATGCAGACAGAAACTCAGACTAGAACTGTTCCCCAGGTGGTTCAGAAACTGCGACTATGGGAAGCAGAACATCAGCCAATGGACAGGGTAAGCAGGTTACCACTGTTCCAGTACATGGTCGAGCCTGGCAAGGGTGGAGCCCTGGTTCCGTTGTCAAACGGAAATGGGTCTGGAGTACAAGTCTACCAGCCTACGGGTGCGTTGCAGGTGTCACAGCCTACACTGCACTTTAATGCACATGCACATGACCAGCTCCTGACCAGACTGGGTTTCCCGCCCGGTTTCTACAAGCGGCTGACCGAATTGCAGGCAGAGAAGCTAAACCTCTTAATCGTCAACACTCTTATCCAGAAAGGCGTCTATGACAAAGAGTGCCTGTTCAGAATTATTGACGGTGACCAGGTAAGAGCCCTTATGTCTGCCCGTTATGAGCCGTTTGATGACCTGCAGCTGCTTACCATAGCCGAGCCGTACTTACCGCCCGATTCGGAAGTCCGATGGGAATACCGCGATGATTTATCCATGCACTTGAGCATCACGTTCCCGCGAACTGCTACCGAGGTCAAGGTGGGCGATATTGTGCAACAGGGTATTCATCTCTCCAACAGCGAGGTTGGAGTCCGGTCAGTGACCATGGCCTCTTTCCTCTGGCGCCTGAAGTGCCTGAACGGGGCGATAGGAATGGGCGATGGTGAATTTTACAGATTCCGGCATACTGGAGACTCAGAGAAGATGAGCCAAAGCGTGGCAGCGGCTATACAGTCGACCATGCTTGAAGCCGAGAAAATCACAGCACAGTTCAAGGCAGCCGTGGACAAGGCAATCGAGCAGCCGTTCGAATTCATGGAGAAGGTGGCAAAGGGCGAAGGAATGAGCCAGGAAACATTCAAGGCTTGCCTGGATGCCTATCTGTTGGAGCCTGACCCCAGCCTGTTCGGGGTGAGCCAGTCGTTCAGCCGGGCCGCTCAGTCTTTCAAGGGTGAGGATTCCTACGAGCTGCAGAAGCTATCTACAAAAGTTCTGAGCATGAACTAGAAAGGAGGAAACCATGGACAATGAGAATGAAGGCGAGATGAATGAAGACCAGGAAGAGGGTACCGACGAGGTCAAGGCCGAAGAGACGAAGCCTGACCCTGCGCCTGAGTCGGTGAAGGCTGCGAGAACCTTTATCTATGACGGTAGGACTCAACCGGATCCCGACCCTAGCCTGTCTCCGGAGAAGGTCAAGGAGCTAATGTCGGCGTTTTACCCCGAGCTGGCCAACGCAGAGATTCGGGAGCACAAGGCCAAGGACGGCAGCTCTAGCTTCGAGTTCATTAAAAAAATAGGAGTAAAAGGGTAATGCTTGACGCCCTGCGTGACCTACCGGAAGTCGTGCTGGAGCTTATCGCCCTCATGCCCGAACTGGTGGACGACGATGGTAAGCTGGATACGGCCAAGATAGCCTACCACTATGACCGTATCCTCCATGCCCAGGAAGAGGCAGGGAAGTACGCCAGCCATACACAGGAGGCAGTCTCATGCCTGAAACAGCTAGTCCGCTGAGCCTCACTGACCTGGTCATAGCCACAATAAAGCAGACGCGTCTTGCCGTCCCCCCCGCTCTTGGGGCGCTTGCTAACATCCTGTCGAATTACGAAGAGCTGGGGGAGTTTGTTCGCCTGGTCGATGAGTTCTTTCCGGAGCACAAAGAAGAGATACTGAGAAACGAAGAGGTGAGTGATCAGATTCAGGCTTTCTGCAGTTTTTTCGAAGAGAAGTACTTCCCGCTCAGTTACTATGTGGCTGAGGGTGAAGCCGAGGAGTACCAGCAACTCACCTACGGTATCCCGCTCCAACTGCAAGAGGTAGACGTGGAGAATAATGACCCGTGGGAGCCTACCAATGGCTACAAGCATGGTCTTCTCATGATGCTGTACCTGTGCCATGACTGGTCAAACCAGGATGATAACCGCCATATAGCGATGGCAGACTACTTGCAGAAGTGGCTGTCTGTCTCTCTCCTGCAGAGCGTGCCTGAGGGCGGGTTCGAGGACGAGCAGATAAATGCGCTCAGAGGCACGAAGTACGAGCCTATTCTGATTTGGTATGAGATGGTAGAGCATCAGGCAGGCAACGACTTTATTGACTATTCTGAAGAGGGGCTTAGTTGCTCAGGTGGGCTGTCGTGGTCTAAGGAAAACGTTGAGTACCTGAAGGTAGACTGGGATGCGGCAAGTGATATGTGGGAGAAGGTCAACGATTTTGCTGCCTGGCTGGAGGAAGCGCCACGGCAGCGGTTCACCGAGGTTGTGAATGCCATAGGTGTTAACCCTGCCGATTTGCTTATAGGCCTGCCCAGCCTGTCTATGGATGAGTTTGCCCGGTGGCTGGAGCAATACCCCTGGAATTGGAAAGGAGGTATAGATGCCGAAGAAGAAATGGCTAGTGGGAGAGTGTAAGGTCTGTGGGGCTATCTTTGAGTACCAGAACTATGGCCGTGTCCCCGTGACCTGTGGGAAGTACAAGTGCCTGGCAGAGGCGGCAAAGCGTGGACTGTTTAAAAAGAAGGTGAAGGATGCGTGACACGATAACAATCTAGGAAAAGGAGGCGAGTAATGACAGTATCAATAGGTCAGGAAGCCAAAGATATGATAGCTAACAGGAAGAAGTGGCTACATGAATCTATAGCAGCACAGGCCAGTATCAATGAGTTACCTATAGCTATAATTGACTACCCTGTAGACTCTTGCTATGTAGGCTACGATACAATGGCAGAAGCAGCTACAGTTAGTATGTACTTCTTCGAGGAAGGCAGAGAAGAGCGAGCTAAGGAACTCTTATCTGTGCTAGTAGAATCAGGCGCAGTTCTGAAGCAGGAAGTCTTAAAGGATAGGACATTCTACTCTAAACCCACTGAAACTACAGTAACTGCTACGATAGGTGGTATAAGGATAGCAGTGAAAGGTATGCCGCTCCCGCCCAACTGTGAGATAGAAGAGATAGATAGTCCAGGCAAGATATACAAGGTAATATGTACAGGCAAGGGAGGAGCAGGCTAACCTAATCCACTTGAACATAATCTTCGAACTTAAGGAAGTGTCCAAATGACCGTGCAATGGGCTGTACCCGTAGAATTAAAAGTGCCGCCGGATAAGCTGCAGGTCAGGCTCGACTTCTACAAAGACTCCGTGCTGCTCTACTTGCATGAAGATGGGGGCAAGGTCACGACCAAGATGGTCAGCGCCAGAGATGTTGCCCAGGCTATGCTGTCCGAGCTAAGGCTCAGCTCAGGTGTACTGCCTCCGGATACTCTGTGGTGGAGCTATGGCAAGCAGTGTAGCGAGGTGGCGTTGTGGCGTCATCCCCAGGTCTGGCAGGTGGCAATCGTGCTCAAGCCTGCCGAGCCTCCCGTAAGGCTCAAGATACCCATGCCGGGGCTAATCTTTATCTGCTCCCCGTGCCAGCCGCCGAAGGTCGTGGCAGCCAAGCACAGGCCGAAGGCAGCCAGCGACTTGATTTATCATGCGCCGCTGTTCAATACCTATGAGGATGCCCGAACGTGTTCGGGCTCTCACAAGTATCCTGGCGAGGTCGATGAAATCCCTGAGAGCTTCTTCCAGGCGTTCTTCAGCATTGACGGAGTAAGCAGGAACCGTTCTAAGAGTCACCCAGACTCGCTGTTTGCCTGGTGGCAGGAGATTGACGGCCATGAGCGCTATCCGTTGGGCGACCTGATCGAGATGGGCAAGGTGGAGAAACTAATGAGATAAGGAGGAGAACGTGAAAACTGTATCTGATGCTCTGGACTTCATTCGCAATCAAGCAGTAGACCGAGCAGACTACGTCCTGGCCGTCTGGCACATAGACGATGTGCTACTCACGGCAAAGGAACGAGGCAAGAAGTTGACCAAGAAGCAGGCCAGGGAGGTTATCAGTCTGGCTAACCGGAAGAGTGATGCTTCTCTGGGGATAACTTGGGACACGATTGATTGTTGGATTGACATGGTAAAAGAGGGGTACTAAAAAGGCGAAGGGGGTTGGTATGACCGTAGGCTACTTACTGAACAAGAAAGAGGGCCTGGTCGGTGAGCCAGGGCCGTACTACGATTATTTAATTGGGTCGAATGGAGTTTATATCCGTGCTGAGAATTCGCTGATCAGCGCCACAATTCCAGTGGCAAAGGGCAAGATTAGAGGGCTGGAGCCACTGGCAGCCAAGGTGGAGCTCCTTAACGGCAAAATCCCACTCCATCTCTACCATGCGGCTCTGTCTGTGCCTGCTGCTATGCCTGAGCAGGAGTGCTGCCTGCTGATTACCTGTGCCCATTACGGAGAGTATTACATTATGCTGCCCCCCCAGATAGCCACGGCAGGAGGCGTGACTTATGTGCCAGCGCCAAGCACGGTGGTGTCAATCCATAGCCATGGTCGCATGGGGGCTTTCTTCTCTGCCACGGACGACAAAGACGAGCAGGGGTTATGTATCTACATGGTGGTGGGCAAGGCTGACCAGTTGATACCAGAGGTAAAGATAAGAGTGGGCTGCTATGGTAATTACATAGATATTGGAGGTGGTGATGTATTTGGCTAGTGATTTAGAGATATTTCTATCGCAAATTTTCATTGAGCCGATGGGGTGTTGGAGGTGGACAGGGCTTAGGGGCAATGGTTATGGTTTTCTGAATAAGAAGCTTGCTCACCGTTTTGCCTGTGGTATCCTTCGCACGACTCTTTGGAGAAAGAGGAAAAATGTACCACATAATCTTTAACTCTCATGTCCAGGACATAGTAATAGTAGGCATAGGAGGTACAGGCAGTTTTCTCGCCCCGGGCATCCTTCGCCTGCTGGACAGCCTGCCCCGCCGTATAGACCTGACTCTCATTGACTTCGACCGCGTGGAGCAGCGTAATCTGGTGAGGCAGAACTTCCTGGCGTCAGAGCTGGGCCAGTATAAGGCAGAGGCACTGGCTAAGCGGCTGTCGCGGGAGTTTGACCGCCCCGTTGCCTACTCGCTGTCGATGAAGGAATGTCCCCACAGCGCCATAGTCGTGGGCTGCGTGGATAACGGCATGGCTAGGCGGGAGATAGAGAGTTTTGCGAAGCAGGCGTTCCTTTGGGTGGACGCCGGAAATGGGGATAACTTTGGGCAAGTACTAATTGGTGGAGATAACCAATTTGCATTTCCTAACTTTAGGGGCGAGAGTTGTCTGGGTCTTCCCTGGCCATCTATTCAGCGCCCTGAGATTATGCTCCAGACCGCTCCCCAGCGTTCATGTGCTGAGGCTGTCCAAGCAGGAGAGCAGGGGCCTACAATCAATCAAGCTATGGCTGTGCTGTTGCTTGAGGTCGTGAGAAGGCTGCTGAACGGAACCTGTCCGTGGATGCAGCTTTACCTTGACCTTGAGCAAGGCACGTTAACGCCAGTATTTGCCACGCCGGAGAATGTGGCGAAGATTCTGAAGGTTAAGAAGGAAAAGTTAATGGAAAGGAGGTGATGGAATGGCAACGAAGCCAAAACCTAACGCGCTCACCCTGTCTGGTGGCAGGCTGTCAGACTTCGGGGGACTCAGGGCAGTAAGGGAATATCGAATCTGGTTTCACCCAACTGAAGGCGATGACTTTTATTTTCAGGCTAAAGACCTGGATATGCTGCTGCTGAAAGTCATAGGTGCTGCCCAGAGGCAAACTCTAACCATGGAGACGCTGAATAAAATTGAGCCGCCCTGTGCAGTAGTGTGGGACGAGAAGAACTCAGGCTGGAGAGAAGTCGTATTAGCTTAAAATAAAGGAGGATAAAATGGAAGGACTTAAAATCGTCATCAGCCACATCGGAGAGACAAACCACATCGGAATCTCTGCCCCTAACTGTGACCCGGTGTTCTCCAAGGTCACCGGGGATTTGTCCGCAGCTCTAGCGATGTTGCTTGAGGAAGTTGCCCAGGCTGAGGCAAAGTGGGCGCAGAACCCCAAGAACCCCAAGAGCGAGCTGCCTACTGCCCCCGCCTCGACATACGTTCCCCCAACGGTTGGGGGAAAAGCAACCAAGAAAGCCGCCGCGACCAAGACCGTGAAGAAAGACCCTAACCAGCCAGAACCTTTATTTTAACACGGTTGCATTTAGGTTACTTAACGGGTTACCGAAGGAGGACTATGGCAACACTGACAATTCAAATTACATCAGCCGAGCAGCTAAAGGAGATAATCGAGGCAGAAGAGCACCTGAGGAAAGCCGGGGTTACATTCGACACAGGTAGCTCGACCTACGAACGCGACTGGGAATTAGACTGGAGCTTAAAAGGAGCTACCTGAGCATTAACTTATCTTATCTAAAGTTACAAGGAGAGGGGAATATGAAAGCATGGATCGAGCCACTTAAAGAGATGAAGGCTTGCGGTGATGCACTGGAATGGTGCAAAGGTTACGAGTCGCTGGATAAGGCGTGGGCTGTGTGTCCACGTGGCGATTGGATGCTCTGGCTGCTTCGTAAACTATCAGGCAACCCAGAATCAGCCTCCCGCAAGAAGTTAGTATTGGTGACTTGTCAGTGTGCTAGGCTCTCGCTTCCCTATGTTAAAGTAGGGGAACTCCGACCACTAAGAGCAATCGAGATAGCGGAGGCATGGGCAAGGGGGGATGACGGCATAACACTGGAAGATGTCATAATCGCCTCTTTCGCCGCCCATGCCGCCTATGCCGCCGCCCATGCCTCCTATGCCGCCGCCGATGCCGCCCATGCCGCCTATGCCGCCCACGCCGCCAGCTATGCCGCCGCCTCAGCCTCAGCCTCTGCCGACTATGCCGCCTCTGCCGCCTCTGCCGCCGCCCATGCCGCCTATGCCGCCGACTATGCCGCCTACGCCGCCGATGCCGCCGCCAGATTAAAAACATTAGCAAAGTGTGCCGATATAGCAAGGCAATATTACCCAGTTGCACCAAAATTAAAGGACAAATAGGCTTAACCAATCCATTAAAACTGCCCTTGCGTGGATACAAGAACCCCAAGAGCGAGCTGCCTACTGCCCCCGCCTCGACATATGTTCCCCCAACCGCTGGGGGAAAAGCAACCAAGAAAGCCGCCGCGACCAAGCCCGTGAAGAAAGACCCTAACCAGCCAGAACCTTTATTTTAACACGGTTGCATTTAGGTTACTTAACGGTTACCGAAGGAGGGATGAAATGAGAAGAATTCACGCTTACATCAGGAACTCGTATAACATAACCATTGAACTTGTAATGGAATCGGGTGATATGATAATGGCTGGTGCAATCAAGTTAAGCACTAAGGAAAATCAAAGCTACTGGCCTCAAGTTATGGGCATTAGTCCTAGTCATATACCCGCAAGAATTGTCAAAATCGAGAAGATGGCGATTCGTAAGTGAGCTTGTTATGTTATGTATCTATGGCAATCAAAAGCTGGGCATACTGCCAGCCTTCTCGCTGCCCCCTGTTGATACCTGTCCGGGCAAGACCGCGCTGTGCGAAAGGGTATGCTACGGGCTGCATGGGCGCTTTCAGTACAGGAATGTTAAGGAAGCCCTGAAACGGCGCTTTGATGCGGCAGACAACGGCCACTTCGTAGGCGGTGTTATCTCGGAGATAAAGCAGATACAGCGGGAAGGCTTGTTCCCCTTTGCCCACGGCAAGAGGCCGTTCAGGCTCCACGTGGTCGGTGACTTCTATTGTGTAGATTATGTGGAGAAGTGGAAGGAAATCATCTACTCCTGTCCTGAAGTCACCTTCTACGGCTACACGAGGAGCTGGCGCTGCCCGGAACTGCTGGAGCCTATAGAAGAGTTGCGACAGTTGCCCAACGTGGTGCTTCAGGCCAGCACGGACTGGTCGCATGATGACCTGCCGCCTGCCGGGTGGAGAAAGGCTTGCCTTGGTGGCAACCATTCTACTCTGTGCGGCTACGATACGCCGCAGAGAATCCACTGTGTCGAGTGTGGGCGCTGCTTTATCCATACCAACAGCAACGTGCGGTGGAAGCTGAAGTACAGCAAGCTTGTACCTGCATATTTACTCGCGAGTGAATAGTGTGGTGCAGAGAGGGGTGGTTGATGGCGCCGAAAGAGCATTAACTTATCTTATCTAAAGTTACAAGGAGAGGGGAATATGAAGAACTGGATTAAGACACTCAAGGAGATGGGGGCTTGTGGCAATGCACTAGCATGGTGCAAAGGTTATGAGTCGTTGGCAGAGGCGTGGGCTGACTGCCAGCGTGGCGATTGGATGCTCTGGCTACTCGGGAAA
>Ga0315291_10002808_pt1 | contig 22635 bp, 17 predicted proteins | sample YL17G12_20_MG_FD_203070 | JGI IMG/M metagenome (GOLD analysis project Ga0315291, IMG submission 203070) | Sediment microbial communities from Yellowstone Lake, YNP, Wyoming, USA - YL17G12_20 | ecosystem: Environmental > Aquatic > Freshwater > Lake > Sediment | place: USA: Wyoming | collected... | reverse complement strand
GATTCTGAGATCACGAAAGCCCGAATTTAGCCGCCCGGCCTCCCGCGCTCAGCCCTTGACCCGCAGAAGCGCGTGGGAGAAGAAAGTCACCGCGTTCACCGGCCCGCGGCCTTCTCGAGGCTCCGGTAGACCAATTCCAGCCACTGGGGCGCTTTCATGAATCCGTTGGCCCAGGCCGCCAGGCCATCCGGCACGCCCGCGGTTTTGATCTCGTCCAGCGTTTTTCCCGCCTTTATCTGTTTTCGGACCAGTTCGGCCGAAGCGGCGAGCATGTCGCGGAAGGCCTTGAGCTCGGCGACGCCGGCCAGCGGGCCGTGGCCCGGGATGATCCTGGCATCCGCGGGCAGAGCCCCCAGGATGATATCCAGCTGCCGCACCCAGTTGTCGATGTCGCCGCCGTTGGCCACGTCCAGGAACGGGAACATGCCGTTGAAGAACATGTCGCCCATGTGCACGACCTTCAGCCCGTCCAGGAAGACGACGGTGTCCCCGTCGGTATGGGCGTGAGGGAAGTGGACCAACCGGATAGCCTCTCCGCCGGCATACACCGTCAACTTGTCCGAGAACGTAACGCCGGGCAGGGCGTTCGACGGCAGGGCTTTCGTCTGTCCACCCATCAGGGCCTGGTCCCTGGCCAGGAGCGCCCGGACGTTTTCATGGGCTATGATGACCGCATCCGGACCGAGGGCCTTGTTCCCGTCCGTATGATCGGCGTGCCAGTGCGTATTCAGGAGGACCCGGACCCGGTCACCTCCGGGCAGGGACTTGATGGCCTCGCGGATCGCGCCGGCCGACCGCTCGAACATAGCGTCGATCATGAACAACCCCGCGGCGTCGGCCACGACACCGATGTTGCCGCCGCCTCCCTGCAGCATGTAAACCGGCCCGGCCACCGGGACGAAGGTGATTTTTGGCGGATTCTGCTGGGTCTGGACATAGAACCCGAGACAGAAAACAAAGACAACAACGGCTGAAAATTTTCGTTTCACGGCAGACCTCCTAGGACCTCTTTGATGCGTTGGAGATTAGCGGCCGCGGCCCGTTCCCCCCGCATGGCGATCCTCCGGGGCTCGGAAAAATCGAGGGTTCCGAGGTCGACGGGGACCCGAAGCACGAAATCGGCATGGCGGGCTCTTTCTTCAAAGGACGCGGCCCACGCCACGTCGATCATCCTCTGGACGACCTGGAACGTGTTCTTGATCTTTTCCGGCGCCATTTTCTTGAGCGGCCGATGGATGTCCACGAGGACCGTGACCTCGGCCCCCGCTTTCTCGGCGGCTTCGACCGGCGCGCTGTTGAGCACTCCGCCGTCGAGAAGGAGCATCCCCCGCATCCGGACCGGGGCGAATACGAGCGGCAGGGACATCGTCGCCCGGAGGGCCTTGGCGAGCGAGCCCTCGGTGAACAGGACTTCCTTGCCGGACACCAGGTCGACGGCGTTGCAGACGAACTTGATGGGCAGGTCTTCGATGCGGGCGTCGCCGACACAGCTCTTCAAGTAGGTTTCGATCGCGTCTTCCTTGCCCAGGCCCATCTTGCTGATAAATCTGTTCTTGTAGTCCGAGAGCATGACGTACTCGAAAAGGTTCTTCGGGCGTTTGAAAAGGTTGCGGCGCGCCGGCTTGTCGACGGTGTTGTCCGGGACCGGGCCGCCCAGCATCTCCGTCAACTTCGCCCCGGACAGGCCGGTCGCGAACAACCCCCCGACGATCGCCCCCATGGAAGTCCCGGCGATGACGTCCGGGACGAGCCCGTTTTTCTCGAGAACGCGGAGAACCCCGACATGGGCGAGCCCTCGCGCGCCACCGCCCATGAGGACCAGGGCCCAGCATTTCTTTTTTCCCATGGGGACCGCGGTCATCGCTTGCCTTCGAGATAGATACCCGCCACTTTGAGTGACAGGGCCGTGGCGTCGAGGTCGGCGCGGTTGCAGAGGACGACAATGGTCAGCCCGTCGTCCGTGAAGCGCTGGATGGCCGTCCGGAAGCCAATGGTCTCGCCGTAATGCCACATCCGGCCGTGCCCTTTCCAGCCGTTCAAGAACCAGCCGAAACCGTATTCCGCTGGAGCGCCGTCCGGCCCTGTCGGCCCCTTGGAGGGAACACGCACGGGGGTCAGGGCGGGGCGCATCTCCGCTTCGCTCAGCAGGGAGTGCCGGCGCAAGGCCTCGTCCCACTGAAGGAGATCCGCGAGCGACGAGTAAATGCCCCCGTCGCCCAACGTCGCCGACGTCGGGCTTTGGTCCGTCACGATCCAGCGGCCGTTTTCCTTGCCGTAGCCGAAGGCCCGATTCGGCACCTTGTTCATGCCGGGGACATAGGCCAGCGTGTTGATCATGTTCAAGGGGGTGAAGATGCGCTTTTGGAGGAACGAGGGAAAGGAGCGTCCCGAGACTTTCTCGACGATGAGGCCCAGCAGGATGTAGCTCGAGTTGCTGTAGCGCCACCCCGAGCCGGGCCCGAACCATCCGGCCTTCTGCCGTTTGAGCAGATCCAGGACACCGGCGTCCTGGATCTGGACATCCTCCACGGGAACGGAACGACCGGCGGCCGGCATGAGCTCTTCGTAGTCGGGCATACCCGAGGTGTTGTTGAGGAGATTGCGGATGGTGATGGCCCGGCCGTATTCGGGGAAATCCGGGAAGAGATCCGTCAGGAGGTCTTCATAGCGGAGCTTGCCGTCGCGCACGAGAAGCATGACTGCCGCGGCCGTGAACTGCTTCGTAACCGAGGCCAGGCGAAAGCTGGTCCGGAAGTCGATCGGGCGCATGGCCTGCACGTCCGCGACGCCGCGGGAGCTGTGGTAGACGGCGCGCCCCTCTTTCGCTACGAGCACCGCCGCCCCCGGCTCGCGCTCGGCGATGAGGCCCTTGAGAAGCGTGTCGACCTGTTTCGCCCGCCGGTCGGCGCCGTCCAGCCGGCATAGGGAGATAAAAAGGAGCGCCAGGCCGAAGATCGCGCTTGTCCTTATCGTCCGTCCTTTGAGGGCTTCCACGAGGGCTTCCACCTTGATGGCATCGTAATGCATGCGGCCTGAAAATATCAAGCGAATGTCGCCTGTCCGGGGCCGGGCTTTCCAGTCCCGGTCCTGCCGGCTTTGCCAGCACCGCCAAGGGCGGTGGCAAGGCCGGGGCCGCCCGGGCGAGGAATCACCACCCGAATCACCCCCAGAGGCGATTGCCCCCGGCGGGCCGTCATCGGACAATCTCGGGTAGAGTAAAAAATGCCTCACCACGGGAGCGCGCGATGGTGAACAGACGCAGAAGAAGCCGGTTCGTCGAACGGAACGAAGTCCTCATCCGGACCTCCCTGAACATGTACCAGGGGACGGGGACCCCAGCGCACACCTTTGATATCTCCACGGGCGGGACGCGGATCATCGCCTCGAAATGCTTTGCCGTCGGAACCACCGTCAGGATCCGGATAGATCTGGCCAAAACGAACGAGTCCGTCACCCTCGATGGCGAAATCAAATGGCTCAAGGCCAAAGAAGGGGAGGACCTGTATGAAATCGGGATCGGATTCAAAAATCTGAAGTCCGACACGATCCTGGCCCTGCTCAGGCACCTCTACGGCCAGAATACGGGCATCCCCCCGTCCATCGCCTAAGACGCGAGCCCCCTCACTCGAACTTGAAATTCTATCCCGGAAGAGCTTCCGGCAGGCGTCCGCGACCTCGAGAAGCCGCAACGCTTCGGTCCTGTCCTCGGGATGGATCATCTCCGCCCATTCCTCGATACCGCCCATCTCCTCTCGCTCGTATCCCAGGACCCGTTCCAGGCTGCCGCTCCAGACGATATCGCCCGTGGTCAGGTCGTAGTCGTAGACGACCTGGCCTGAGGCCGCGATGATGAGGTCGTACTTTTTGCGCTCGTTGATATAGGGCGCCTTTACGTGCCGAGGCTCCGTCCGGAGGATTGCGCCCGCGGACAGGCCCGCGACGGACCGGATTTCGATGGACATGGCGGGGGGGTCGGCGGGGGAGAAAGGACCGTGGACGGATCTATCCCCGGGGGTTTCCGTCAGACTCTGGGGCATCCGGCCGAAGATCCGCATCGTATTCTCGAAAGATTGTGAGGCAAAGAGATACGGTAATCCATCCCCCTCCGGACTCATTCGGGGGGTGATATTCGTCCCTGCCGCCTCGCCCGGAGGGGGGGAGGCGTCAGATGCGGAGGAGATAGGAGACCTTCAGGGTGATGGAGTAACCGCCCACCCGGCCGAGGAGCTCGTTCCGTTCGCTCTTCTTGAACGAGAGCTGGACGATATTGCCGGCCCCGAAGTAATACCCGAAGAGGAAATCGAGGCTGTACTGGTTCTCCCGGGTCTCCCCGAGGAAGCGGGTATTGAGGAAGAGGCTCCTGGTGAGCTGGTAATGGAGAGCCGTCTGGTAGGCCAGTCCGTTGAAGGATTCGGCTCCGGTGCCGTCGATCGTCTGGCGGATCCAGCCGCCCTCGACCGACCATTCGAGGTTGCTCCTGGGCCGCAGGACGAGCTGGCCCTCGACGCTCGTCTGTGAGCCGGGTGCGACGGCGGTGAATTCCTCGTTGTAAACGCCGCGTTTCTCCCAGCCGCCTTCGACGCTGACCTCTTTCAGAAAGCCGCCGCGTTCCCAGCCGAAGTCGATGCTGCCGCCGTAGGTCTGGATGTAGTCCGCCGTCCAGGCGAGTTCGTCGGTATCGTCGAGGACCTGGTACTTGCTCCGGCCGAATTCGAAGCCGCCGTGGACCTCGATGAGGTTGAAGAGCTCGGACATGACAAATACGTTCATGCTGTTCCCGGTCGCGTTGCCGTGGGAATCCTGGCGGGCCATGCCGCCGAGGTCGAAGCTGAAGCGCTTGACGAGGCCCTTGTTGTAGCGCCAGGCGTAGCCGGCCATGAGGTCGAAGGACTGGATGTCGACCTGGTCGATGTAGCCCGTCCGGATGTCGACGTTGTCCTCGACCCTCTGGAAGCCCGACATGACCTGCAGGCCGGCGTCCGGCTCCCTCTGGAACCGGAGCTGGTGGATGCCGTTTCGAGCGGACGGAGCCCCTTCGTTGAAGGTGAAGGCGCTCATCCCCCGGATGTAATAGAAATCCCCGAAGTTGAAATTATAGTCGAGGGCGACGTTCTGGTTGCGGTCCGCGCCATCGTGGATGCCGGCGTAGTAGACCCCGACCTGGGAGTTCTTGAAGATGTCCTTCTGGACGCGGAAGACGCCGAAGAAGGAATCGCCGCCCTCATCCTTGTTCAAGGCCCCCATGATACCGAACCCGAATCCCCCGGTCTTGCCCGAGACCTTGGCCGCGAACTTCGGATTCCCGATGCGTCTGGAGTAGAAGAGGCTGACGCCGCCGCCGTGATATTCGTTTCCCGAGGACAGGTTGAAATAGCGGCTGCCCTCGGTGAAGAAGGGACGGTTTTCCCGGAGGTAATTCTCGTAGGGGGAGAGCTGGAAGAGGAAGGGGTCGGACTCGACCTCGCTGAAGTCCGGGCTGGCCGTGACGTCCAAGTAGAGGTTGGGCTTGATGCCCCACTTAACGTCGAGGCCGACCGCGAACTTGTCGTTTTTTTCGCCCGCCCACTCGGAGTACCGGTAGCCGGCGTAGGGGAAGAATTCGAGGTTATAGCCGGGCCGGACGCCGGAAAGGCCGCGGAGCTCTCCGGACTGCTGGAGCTTGGGCAGGTCGCGGTCGACGTCGGTCCAGTAGTCGGTTTCGTTCAGCCGGTGGATGTACCTTTCGAAATTGACGCCCCAGACCTGGTTCTCATGGGCGGAAAAGCGCAGGGACTTGAAAGGGATGGCCATCTCGGCGCTCCAGCCGTCCGGGCGCATCGCCGCCTCCGATATCCAGATCGTTTCCACGGAGTTCTTCTGAATGCCCTTGGGGTTCAGGGAAAAGGTGATGCTCGTCCGGTTGTCGTTGTAGGCGTCCAGGATGAGAGTGATCGAATCGTTGTTGTCGAACTCGTTGCGCGGCGTGAGCTCGGCCCAGATCTTGTCCGGCTGGGCGTCCTTCATCAGGAAGGCGAAATAGACGTAGTTCTGGTCGTAAGCGGCCCAAACGAGAGTTTCCTCTGACGCCTTCGAGCCGTTGACCGGGTCGTACTGGAAAAAGCCTGAGACGGGCTCCCGTCCGCGCCAGCATTCGTCGTCGATGAGGCCGTCGATCCGGGGCGGCGTCTCAACGCGGCTGATGGTCAGGGTTTTGGACCGTTCTTGGCTGAGGAGAGAGGGGGCAAGACCGGCGATGAGCGCAAGAACGCCCATCCAGGCGAGGGGACGGTGTCGATATCGCGGCATCATTCAGTCTCCTGGAAATTACAATCCACCGTTCTTTTTGACGGCAGGAGGTGGCTTTTCTTCCCAGGCATTAAAAAAGGAATCCCCCGCTGCGGTCTTTCATGGCTAACATAGCCATCCGGATGATCATGAAGACGATGCCTCCGGAAAGGCCGATCGCGTAGAGGATCAGGAGGGCCGCGTTCAAGCGGGGGAGTTTCTTCGAATAGACCCAGGGATAGATCAGGTCGAAGAGGGTTTTGCCGCAGAAGATGATCAGGAGCGTCAGTCCGAGTGCGGACCTGTAGAGAGTGGCCTTGACGTTGGACATGTCGACCCGGTCGATGTTGATCAGGGGATAGAGAAGCCAGGCCGCGAGGACCCAAAAGGCGAGGGTCAAAGCGATTACCCAGGGTTTGTTCCGCGCCGTCTTCGCCATGGCCTCAACCGGTCCTAACCTTACATCACGGGCGCGGCATTTTCAATCAGCTGAGCGGCGCTTTTTGCCCCGTTTTAAAAAAAACGGGGTTGGCGCCGTCAAGGGACGGGCCTTAGCGGCGGAAGTGGACCCCCGGGCTCCCGGCGGGACGGGGAAAAGCATGGGTGTCCCGGGAAAAGCGGACAAGGGCCCCCGGCCAGTGGGAGGACGAATGACGGCATTCCCAAGAGGAGGAAAATTATCACAAGTGAGCGTGTTTTGTCGCCGGCGACCCCGCCGAGGAGCGCGCCGATCCCCGCGGTGTCATAGAGGTTCATCTGCCCGGCCACCCTGTCCGCGTTGAGAAAATCCTGCCGGGGTTCATCTCTAGATGTGATTGACCGGGGCCGGGAGGTAGCCGGATGATAGGGCCGGAATAAGCTGATGAACTCTCGTCCGGGCGTTCCCGTGCTATAATCCGCCCGGCGTGCTTCGAAAGGAGCCGGCCGGCGATTGGTTCGACGGCGAAGACTGCGCCTTAGAGGAATTCTTTGAACCTCACTTGGATCGACTGGGGGATCGTGGCCGCCGTCTTGGCCTTCATCATCGGCGTCGTCATCGTCAGCAAGCCCCTGATGCGGAGCGTTTCCGACTTCCTGGCCGCCGGCCGCACCGGCGGGCGGTACCTGATCAGCCTGTCGCAGGGCACGGCCTCCCTCGGGGCCATCACCATCGTCGGCATGCTCGAGATGAACTACATCGCCGGCTTTAACATGCGCTGGTGGGAGATGGCCATGGCCGTTGTTGTCGTGGGCATCAGCGTTTCCGGTTGGGTCCTCTACCGCTTCCGGCAGACCCGGGCCCTGACCATGGCCCAGTTCTTCGAGATCCGCTACAGCCGGAATTTCCGCATCTTCGCCGGCGCCCTGGCCTTCCTCTCCGGGATCATCAACTTCGGCATCTTCCCGGCCGTGAGCGCCCGCTTTTTCATCTATTTCTGCGGCCTGCCCAAGACGATCGACGTCCTCGGCCTCAATGTCCCCACGTTCGCCCTGGTCATGATCGTCATCCTCTGGATCCCGCTCTACTTCGTCTTCTCCGGGGGCCAGATCGCCGTCATGATCACCGACTTCCTCCAGGGGATTTTCGTGAACGTCGTGTTCATCGTGATCGTGATCGTCCTGATGCTCAAGGTCGACTGGGCCCAGATCTTCCAGGCCTTGTCCCAGGCCCCGGCGGACGCCTCGCTCGTCAATCCGTTCAAGACGGGAAGCACCAAAGATTACAATTTCTGGTATTTCTTCATCGGCATGATCGGTGTCATCTATGGCAAGCTCTCGTGGCAGGGGACGCAGGCCTACAACGCCTCGGCGAAAAGCGCCCACGAGGCCAAGATGGGCGACGTCCTGGCCAACTGGCGGGGCATCCCGCAATGGGGCTTGTTCCTGGTGTTCGTGCCCATCGTGGCCTACACGTTTTGGCACGGCCCCGGCTTCGCCGCCTCTGCCGCGTCGCTCAGGCCGGTTCTCGACGGCCTGGGGTCCGAGGCCCTGCGGAGCCAGCTCACCGTGCCCCTGGCGCTGACGAAACTGCTGCCCGTTGGGCTCATGGGGGCCTTCGCCGCGGTCATGCTCGCCGCCGCTATCGGCTGCAACGAAACCTATCTTCACTCCTGGGGGAGCATCTTCATCCAGGACGTCGTCATGCCGCTCCGGAAGAGGCCCTTCGCCCCGGAACAGCATCTCAAGCTCCTGAAACTGTCCATCCTGGCCGTAGCGGCCTTCAGCTTCTTCTTCAGCCTCCTGTTCCAGCAGAGCGAGTACATCTTTCTCTTCTTCGCCATCACGGGCGCCATTTTCGCCGGCGGGAGCGGGGCCGTGATCATCGGCGGCCTGTACTGGAAGCGCGGCACGACGGCCGCGGCTTGGGCCTCGCTGGTCATCGGGTCCGTGGTCGCGGTCGGCGGGATCGTCCTCCACCAGGTCAAACCCGATTTCTTCATCAACGGGCAGATGTTCTGGGGGCTGGCGATGGCCGCCTCGAGCCTGGTATATGTCTCCGTATCGCTTATAACGGGACGCCGGAAAACCTTCGACATGGACAAGATGCTCCACCGGGGGAAATACCTGATCCGGGAGGAGTATACCGTGGTCGACGCGGCGCCCGTCAAGGGCTGGAAAGTCCTGGGCATGGGCCGGGAGTTTACCCGCTCGGACAAGGTCATCTATGTGGCCACCTACGCCTGGACCGCGAGCTGGGTCGTCGTCTTCGTCGTGGGCACGGTGCTCAACCTGACCAGCGGCGTCGACGCCGGGTCCTGGATGCGCTTCTGGAGGACCTACGTGATGATCTATCTCGTCGCCTCCATCTTCGTCATCGTCTGGTTCTCGGCGGGAGGCATCATCAACCTGAAAGAGATGATCCGAACCCTAGGGGTCATGAAGCGCGATCACGCCGATACGGGTTTCGTCATGAAGGACAAGACATCGGTGACCCGGCGGAGAGCCGGATAAACCGCGGGAGCCCATGAACTACGGACATTTTTCCGATGACGGCCGGGAATTCATCATCACCGACGTCCGGACGCCCAGCCCCTGGATCAACTATCTCACCAACGGCCGGTATTTCGCCACGATCTCCGCGAACGGCGGCGGAATATCCTACGACCGGAGCCCGCTCCACGGCCGGATCACGCGCTACCGGATCAACGACGTCCCCCCCGACAGGCCGGGAAAATACATCTACGTCAAGGACCTGGATTCCGGGGAGATTTGGAGCCTGACCTGGCAGCCCGTCGGGCGCGAGCCCGCCGCCTACCGGGTCGCCCACGGCTTCGGCTATACCCGCGCCGAGGCCGTGGTTGCCGGGATCGCCTCGTCGGTCGTTTTCTTCGTGCCCATCGACGACGACCGGGAGATCTGGAAGGCGGTCCTGACGAACACGTCCACTCGTGTCCGTCGGCTCTCGGTTATCGGCTACGTCGAGTTCGCCCTCGGCCACGCCCTCGTCGACCTCATCAACCAGTGCGACGACCAGCATTTCAACCGCGTCCTTTACGATAAAGGGCTCGGTGCGCTGTTCGCCACGAAAACGTACTGGGTCACCGAAACCCGGGGCACCCAACAGCAGGAGAACAAGGAGTGGGACCGCTGGGCTTATTTCACCGTGAGCGGGCCGGTCGCCGCCTACGAGACCCTGCGCGAGCGGTTCATCGGGCCCTTCCGGAGCGAAACGAATCCTGTGGCGCTCGAGCGCGGCCTGACTTCGACGGACACGGATTACGGCAACGCGGTCGGCGCTATCCAGGTCGATGTCGAGCTCGGGCCGGGGGAATCCCGGGAGGTCATCTTCTCGCTCGGCGTCATCCCCAAGCCGGAGTTCGACCGCCTGAAGCGGGCCGCCGTCGAGAAATACCGTGACCCCGCGGCCGTGGATGCGGCCCTGGGCCGCGTCCGGAAGGAATGGGAGCGCTTTCTCGGCCACACCCGTGCCGGGACGCCGGACCCTGAAGTCAACGTCTTTATGAATTTCTGGACTCCCTACCAGGCGAAAGTCGCCTTCGACGTCGGCCGAGTGGTGAGCTTCTACTACTGGGGAATCGGCCGGGGATTCGGCTTCCGCGACACGGCCCAGGACACGATCGCCATCACCATGGCCGAGCCGGCCAAGGCCCGGGACCGCGTCTTGCTCCTCGCCCGGCAGATGCGGAGAGATGGAGCCGTCTATCATCACTTCACCGGCGACGGGCAGGGGGAATTCACCGGGCACTGCGACGACCCGCTCTGGTTCATCCTAGCGGTGACGGAGTACCTCAAGGAGACGGGCGACTTCGGCCTCCTCGACGCGATCGAGCCGTTCCTCGACGGGGAGGAGGGGTCGGTCCTCGAGCGCCTGCTGGCCGTCGTCCGCTTTGCCTGGGCGAACCTTGGCGCCCACGGTTTGCCTATCTTCGGCCGCGGCGATTGGAACGACACGCTCGACTACATCGGCGGCGAGGACGGCGGGGAGAGCGTCTGGGGCGCGATGTTCTATATCGCCATGCTCGACCGCCTGCTCGAGCTCCTCGAATTCCTGAACGTCGCCGGCCGGCATGCCGGGATCCGCGAATTCCGCGACCGCCTGGTCGAGGCCGTCGAGAAATTCACCTGGGACGGCGAATGGTACATCCGGGCGTTCGGGGAGGGCGAGAGGAAGATCGGCTCGAGCGGGAACCGTTACGGCAGGATCTTCATCAACACCCAGAGCTGGGCCGTCATCGCCGGCCTGCCGAGCCGGGCCCGGCTCATCCAGGCGATGGATAGCGTGGGAAGACACCTCGACACTCCCTACGGCCCGAAGATTTGCGCCCCGGCTTTCCGCGAGATCGACCCGACGATCGGCCTCATCACCCGCTGTGTCCGGGGGAAAAAGGAGAACGGCGCGGTCTTCTGCCATCCGGCGGCCTGGGTCGTCCAGGCGGAGTGCCTCCTCGGCCGGGGCGACCGGGCCTTCGGCTACTTCAAGAAGCTCCTGCCGGACAGGGTCGATTCGGATATTTTCACGGCCGAGCCCTATGTCTATTCCCAGTACATCACGAGCGACGAGCACGAGACGGCCGGCCGGGCCAGCCATTCCTGGCAGACCGGGACGGCCGCCTGGATGTTCCGGGTGAGCTTCGACCATATCCTCGGCATCCGGCCTTCCTACGCAGGGCTCATCGTCGACCCGGTCGTACCGCGGGCCTGGAAGGGCTTCAAGGCCGAGCGCGTGTTCCGGGGCACGCGGTATCTCATCGAGGTCGAGAACCCGGACGGCGTCGAATCGGGCCTGAAATCCATCCGCGTGGACGGACGCCCCATCGATGGGCCGGTCCTGCCGCTTGCGCAAGGAACGGCCTGCCGGGTGCAAGTCACGATGGGAGCGTCGGAATGTTCGGGGAAGGGGGACCATCCATGAAGCGTCATCCGGGAAATCCCATACTGACCAGGGCGAGTGTCCCGGCGATCCCGCCCTTTCTGACGGATGTCACGTCGGTCTTCAACCCCGGCGCCGTCAAGTTCGGCGGCCGGTACCTCCTGATGCTCCGCGTTCAGGGCCGGTCGCGGGAGACCTTCATGGTCATGGCCGAAAGCCCGGACGGCGTCCGCTTCGCCGTCCGTCCCGAGGTCGTCGAGTTCAAGGGGTTGGAGAAGGTCGAGGAGAGGATCTACCATGTCTACGACGCCCGGATCACCCGGCTCGACGGCGCGTTCTACATCATGTTCGCCATGGACATGGACAGCGGCTGTCAGCTGGGACTGGCCCGGACGGAGGACTTCGGGAGCTTCCATTTTCTCGGCGTTACGTCGACGGACGACGTCCGGAACGGCGTTCTTTTCCCCGAGAAGGTCGGCGGCCGTTATCTCAGGCTCGAACGGCCAAACCGGGCCCGGCTCGCGGGAGGCCCGACGACAGGAAGCGCGATCGGGCTGGCCGAGTCGGACGACCTCATCCATTGGAAGGGGCGCGGCCCGGTCCTCGACGGCCGCTTTCACTACTGGGACGAATACATCGGGTCGGGGCCGCCGCCGGTGAAAACCCGCCGGGGCTGGCTCCACGTCTATCACGGCGTGGCGACGCACTTCGGCAGCGCCAACATCTACCAGGCGGGGGTCGTCCTCCTGGACCTCGACGACCCGGCCCGGGTCATCGGCCGGTGCCGCGGCAACATTCTCGAGCCGCGGGAGCCGTACGAGCTTTCCGGCCAGGTCCCGAACGTCGTCTTCCCCTCGGGCATGATCGTCGAGGAGTTCGACGCAAAAGGGTACGCCCTCGCCTCGAGCCCGGTCAAGATCTACTACGGCGCGGCCGACACGGCGGTCGGCCTGGCCGTGACGACGATCGGCGAGCTTCTCGAGGCCGCAACCGAGAGCCCCATCCCGGCATAGGCGACGCTTTAGCCGCCCATCTACCCGGATATGGGCCCCCGCCCATCACGGCCCGGGCGGCTTCAGCCATCGGTTCAGTTTGACCGCTTAGGCCGATTATGCTACAAAAGGAGACTGTCGATTCGCGCTGCGGGAGAGAGACATGAAGAGAACGGAGAGACACCACCTCCAAGAAGACGAGATGGTCCATGGCCTGAGTTGGCTCATCGATTACGCGAAAAAGTGGAAACGGGAGATCCTGATCGTCGCCGGAGCGCTGGCCTTCGCGGCCGTCGTCTTCGGCGCCCTCGTCCTCGTCCGGTCCCACAGCCGGAGCGTCCAGAGCGGGATCATCGGCCAGGTCGGCGACGTCGCCGCCGAGGCGGCCCAGAAACCGGAGAAGTTGGCCGAGCTCGAAAAGCTCGCCGGCGAACGGCGCACCGCCCGACTGGCCAACCTGGAGCTGGCCAAGCACTGGGCGGTGAGGAACGATTGGGCCAAGGCGGAATCCTACTTGGGCCGCATCGCCGGTGCTCCGAAGGACCTCCTCTACTATCAGACCGAGGACATCAAGGCCCGGGTCGCCCTCGGCAGGAAGGACTTCGACAAGGCTATCGCCATCTACCAAAAGATCAGCGACGAAAAGCCTAAAGTCTATCCGCTCGACGCCGCCCTTTTCCGCCTCGCGGAAAGCCGCGAGCTCAAGGGCGAGAAGAAGGAGGCCCTGGCGATATACAAGAAGCTCCAGGAGGAGTACCCCCAGTCCTACTACGGCAACGAGGCGTCCGTCAAGGCCGGCCGCCTGGGTCTCCGAAAATAGTATGATATAATATCCCCCGAATAACCCGAGGAGGAATTCCATGGCCTACATCATCACCGAAGAATGCATCAACTGCGGCGCCTGTGAACCCGATTGCCCCAACCAGGCCATCACCGCCGGCGAAGAACGCTACGTCATCGACCAGGCCAAATGCACGGAGTGCGTTGGCCATTTCGATGCGTCCCAGTGCGCGGCGGTCTGTCCCGTCGATGCCTGCGTCCAGGACCCCGAGAACAAGGAGACCGAGGATGAGCTGATGGCCAAGTACCACGGGCTCTCGGGGAAGTAATCCCCCGCCGATCGGGCTTGCCTGGAGGAGTGAACGCGGTTCACTCCTCTTTTTTTTCCCGGGACCATGAATGACGCGCCGCCTCTCGAAAAAACCTGGCTGAACGGGCTCCTCTTCGTCCTGACCGTCCTCTCGACCTGTTTTGTCGGCCTCGGCTGGAGCGCGAGCTACCTCTTTTTCGAGTCCGGGGCGAACCCCATCACCGAGGCGGGGAGCGCGCTCAGTGACCCGCGCGTCTTTCCGCTGAGCGCTCTCTATGCCGCCGTCCTGATGACCATCCTCGTCGGCCACGAGCTCGGCCACTACCTGACCTGCCGCCGCTACGGCATTCGGGCGACGCTGCCCTTCTTCATCCCCGCTCCGACGCTCATCGGGACCCTCGGGGCGTTCATCAGGATCAAGTCGCCCATCAACTTCAAGCGCCACCTCTTCGACATCGGCGCCAACGGCCCCCTCGTCGGATTTCTTCTCGCCCTTCCCGCGCTGGTCGTCGGCCTGGCCTATTCGAGGGTGACGACGTATATCCCCGCGGGGGATATCATTTCCTTCGGCGAGCCGCTCCTTTTCAAGCTCCTGAGCGCCCTCTTCTTCGGCCGGACTCCGGAGGGGTCGGTCCTCGTCCTGCATCCGGTCGGCTTCGCCGGCTGGGTGGGCATCATGGTCACGTCCTTTAACCTCATCCCGTTCGGCCAGCTCGACGGCGGGCACATCGCCTACGCCCTCCTCGGGCGGAAGGCGCGGCTCGTTTCGAAGGGCGTCATCGTGATCTTCGTTGTCATGGGCGTTATTTTCTGGGTCGGCTGGTTCCTCTGGGCCGCCGTCATGCTTTTTTTCGAGTTCAAGTCCAAGCTCCGCTTGAGACACCCCCCGGTCCTGGACGAGGACATGCCCCTCGACCGGGGAAGACGGGTCCGGGCCGTCTTCGTCATTCTCATTTTTGCCCTGTCCTTCATCCCCGATCCGGTCAAGGGATTCGATCTGCTGAGTCTTTTCAAGGGCTTAGCGGGGGGTGGTAAATGAATTCCGCCGGCCGACGAGGGGCCCGGGTTTATTCACAGGATTTGAGGAAAAGCTGTGGAAAAGGAAGTGTTTTAAAAGGGCAATTTCCAGTCCTGCTAGAACATAACTCGGATTGCACAAGAATTCGTCACGGCCGTAATTGGCATGTTTTCAATCAGTTAATAACTCATTGAAAAGATTGATGTTGTGGCGTTAAGATAAGGGAGGGCCAAAGGAGGCTCGCATGGGTGACCAGTTCCGGGAAACCGAGGAAGCCTTCGCCCTTCTTCGCGAAAAATTCAACGACAGGACAATCTCCCAGAGGGAGTTCGTCGATTCCCTGAAACAACTCCGGATCAAGGACGACGAGGGCCGTTTTTGGGTCATCGGGGCCCAGAGCGGCAAGTGGTACGCCTTCGAGGCCGGCGAGTGGGTCGAGGCCAAGCCCCCGTCACAGATGGAACGGAAGGCGATCTGCATCGCCTGCGGCTTCGAGAACGACCTCGAAGCCGAATTTTGCGCCCACTGCGGCAACCGGGGCGAGGACGAGGCGTCCGAAAAGACGGCAGCCTCCGACGCGGCGGGCCCGGCAGGGCCGGAGGAGGCGGCCCGGTCCCAGGCAGGAGGCGAGGTCGTCATCCGCTCTTTTCACCCGGTCTCGTTTTTCTGGTTCTTCGCCGTCCTGGGGCTGTTTGCCGGGATCCTCCTGGGTCTCCTCGCCGGCGTGACCAACCTGCTCACCGGTTTCGTCGCCGGCCTGCCCGGGTTCTTCGTGGACCACCAAGGCGATCTCCTGGGCGGGCTCGTTTTTTCGATCCTCGGCGGGATCTCCGGCTTCGGCATCGGCGGGGCGGTCGGGGCCGTTGCGGCCGTCGTATCGAACGGTATCCTGTCGCTCATCGGCGGCGTCAGGATCCGCCGTTCTTGACTCTGGCCAAGCCCTGGGCGATCTGGCCGAGCGATAACGACTCGTCGTTGGGCGAGTAAGCCACGGGCCGGAAAACCCGGAATCCCTTGGCAGCGAGCCGTTTTTCCGTCCGTTCGAGAAGCCTCTTGTTGAGGAGAACCCCTCCCGCGAGCGAAACTGTATCGGTCCCGTGGGCGCGCCGCGCCCGCTCGGCGACGCGGAGGACGAGTCCGGCCAGGGAATCGTGGAACCTGGCCGACACGGCCGAAACGGGCGTCCCCTTTTCGATATCGCGGACGAGGGCCCTGATGAGCGGACCGAAAGATATGTCCATGGGCCGGCCTGGCTCCGGGCTGAAAATGGGAACGGGATAGACGCCGCGGAACGCCTTGTCGGCCGCGGCCTCGAATCGCATCGCCGCCTCGGCCTCGAATTCCATCCGCTCGGGCGCCGTGCCGGCGAGGAAAGACGCGGCGTCGAAAAGGCGGCCGCAGCTCGATGCGAGCGGACTCCGGAGGCCGCCGCGGACCATCTTCAAGACGGCGTCCGCGCGCCGCCTGCCGACCCTGCGGATGACGGCGAGATCGGGCAGGGACGGGCCGAAGGCCTCGTCGAGGTAGGCCAGGGCCATCCGCCACGGCTCGCGCGCGGCCAGGTCGCCTCCGGGCAGGGGGACGGGCTTGAACCGGGCGAAACGCTCGTAACCGTCATAGCCGGCCAGCAGGAACTCCCCGCCCCAGGCCGTCCCGTCCTCGCCATAGCCGTAGCCGTCAAGGGCCACCCCGAGAACGCGGCGGCCCGGCTGGTGCCCGTGCTCGAGGAGCGGGGCGAGGACGTGGGCGAAGTGGTGCTGGACGCGATAATGGGGCAGGCCCATCTTTTCGGCGTAGCGCGTCGTCCTGAAGTCGGGGTGAAGGTCGGTGACGACGACCTCCGGCTTGGCGTTGAAGAGCCGGAGGAGATGGGCCAGGGTCTCTTCGAAATAGCCGAAATTCCGGTAGTCGTCCAGGTCTCCCAGGAACTGACTGGTGACGACGTAGCCGTTCTTATACAACGAGATGGTGTTCTTGAGCTCGCCGCCGAGGGCGACGAGCGTGGCGTCGACCCGAAGCCCCCCGGGGACGGGCTGGGGGTAGGGGACGTAGCCCCTGGCCCGGCGGACGAAGAGAGGCCGGCCGGCCGCGGCCTTGACCACGGAGTCGTCGGCCCGCATGGCGATCGGGCGGTCGTGGGCCAGGACGGCGTCGCAGAGCTTGCGGATGCCTTCCTCCTCGTCCTTCATGATCGGGGCGTCCTTGGCGTTGGAGCTCGTGGCCACGATGAGCTCGAGCCGCTCGAGAAGGAGATGGTGAAGCGGCGTGTAGGGCAGCATGAAGCCGACTTCGTCGAGGTTGGGCGCGATGAGGGCGATGTCCTTCTTTTTTTTGAGCAGGACGATCGGCCGGCGAGGCGATTGGAGAAGGCCCCGCTCGGCCGGGCCGACGGCGGCGAAGCGCTCGACGACGCCGAGGTCGCGGGCCATGAGGGCCAGCGGTTTGGTCCGCCGGGCCTTCGCCCGGCGCAGCCGGGCGACGGCCTTCCGGTCGAAGGGGTTGCAGACGAGGTGGAATCCGCCGAGTCCCTTGACGGCCAGGATTTTGCCCTTGAGGATGAGTTCGGCGGCCTCGGGGACGGCGCCGCCGAGCGGGCGCCTCGTCCGCGCGTCGTAGAGCGTTAGACGCGGCCCGCAGACCGGGCAGGCGATGGGTTGGGCGTGGTGCCTGCGGTCGAGGGGGTCCTCGTATTCCCGCCGGCAGTCCGGGCACATCGCGAAACCGGCCATGGTCGTCCGGGGCCGGTCGTAGGGCAAGTCCCGGACGATCGTGTAGCGGGGCCCGCAGTTGGTGCAGTTGGTGAAGGCATACCGGCAGCGGCGCTCTCCGGGCGTCGAGATCTCCTCGAGGCACTCGGGGCAGGTGGCGATGTCGGGCGAGATGAAAACGAACCCTCCGGCGTCCCGGGTTTTCCGGATCTCGAAGCCCCGGAAGCCCTCGACGGCCGCGGCGCGAAAGTCGAGGTTCTCGATGGCGGCCAGGGGCGGCAGGCCCTCGCGGAGTGAGACCGGGAATTTATCGAGGACGGCGGCGGACGGCCCTTCGATATGGATCTCGACCCCCGAGCCGGCGTTCTCGACCCAGCCGTCGAGCCCGAGGCGGCGGGCGAGGCGGTAGACGCAGGGCCGGAACCCGACGCCCTGGACGACGCCGAAGACGGTTAGCCGCGCCGCGGCCTTCCGACGGCGGCCGGGGCGGGCGGGGCGCCGCGGTCCACTTCCGCCCGTCCCGTGCCTCAAGGGGACCTCTTCCCGGCGGCCGCCAGGCTGTAGAGACAGCCGCAGTACCCCTGGCGGTAGAGCCCGTGGGCCCGGCTGAGGTCGACGCTTTTCTTGAAGCCGTCCTTCTTTTTAAAATCTGCTTCGAGGAAGAAGAGGCCGTGGCGGGCGGCGAATTGACGGCCGATCCGGTTCATGACCGAGGCCTTTTTCCAGGGGCTGAGGCTCATGACCGTGGCGAAGGCGTCGAAGCCCTCACGGGCCGCCCGTTCCGCGGTCCGGCCGAGCCTCGCGGCGTAGCAGACATCGCAGCGGCGTCCCTTCTCCGGCTCGTCTTTGAATTTCCGGGTGAGGAGAAGCCAGACGTCCGGGTCGTAATCGTCCTCGATGAGAGGGAGGCCGTAGTTCCGGGCGACCTTGCGCGCCTCTTCCAGGCGGAGGTCGTATTCCTCGCGGGGGTGGATGTTGGAGTTGGAGAAGAAGCCGGCTACCTCGTAGGCCTCCTTGAGGACGCCGAAGACGAAGAGGGCGTCGGGCGCGCAGCAGACGTGGATGAGGATGTGGGGCTTCGGCATGCGTCTATTCTAGCGGGCACAAGCCATGGGGGCAAGAATAAACAGACACATCGCCCGGTTTTTTTATGGCCGAGGGATAAGTATAAAGAAAATTGCGAAGGGTCAGGCTTGACGTCACCGGGGCTGTGACGAGGACCATCCAGAGACCCCGTAGCGGAGGGGCGGCAGGGAGCGGATTCCGAGAAGCGACCGGCAGAATTGTGGCGTAGTACTCGACTCCGCAATTCTGGTAAATATCTGAAATGAGTCTTAAAGAAAGGGGACACGCCCCAAAGGGCCTTTGCCGGGCCCTTTAGGACATGTCCCCGGATCAGGACCGAAAAGGCGTGAAGAATAAACCCATTCGACTCCCCGGCCTTAAGCCCGGGGGGATGCGCAGGGTTACTACTGAGCGGCGCTTGGCGCCGGCGAACGTATCACCGCAGCGAACGGAGACGATCCCCGAGGCCTACTTGAGGTGTTCGAGGCGGGTTTCGAGGTCGGCGATCGTCTTGTCCACGCCGTCGATCTGGAAGTATGTGACGGTCAGATCCTCGTTCGGGATCCGGGCCCCGTCGAGGATGAGGCCGACGTTCTTGAACAAGGGCTCCATGAGCCGTTTGACGTCAACGATTTTGTCCTGGATGCGCTCCTTTGTCTGCTGCCACTCCCGGATCTCTTTTTCCCGGGCCTGGAGGCGTTCACGGTACTCCTCTTCGATCCGGTGGATGGCCGCGTTGAAAACACGGACCTGGCTCTCGATCCCCTCGAGCTTGTGGTCCAGCCGGTAGCGTTCCTCCTGGAGAAGAGGCGACTTCTCCCGGAGCGCGAGGACGAGGTTGGCCAGGGACGCCGTTTTCTCCCGGGCCTTGGCGACTCGGGCCGTCCGGTCGGCCTCGCTCATCTTCGGGTTCTCCTCGGCCTGGCGGGCTTCCTTTTCGCCCGCCTTGATTTGGGCTTCGGCGGCCTCGGCTTCTCGGAGCGAGGCCTCGAGGGCGTCCAGGACCTCGTTTGCGTCCAGGACCTCGTTTTTCCGGTTGGCCAAGGCGAGCATCTCTTCCTGGTGCGGCCGCCGGCCCTCTTCCTGCTCGGCGACGAGCTCTCGGAACCGCTTGAGCGCGGCATCGTGTTCGTGGCCGAGGATTTCTATCCGCGAATAGACGTCGTGCCACGTCTTCCGTAGACGGCCGATCTCCTCTTCGAGCCCGGCGAGCTTGCGGCAGTCCTCATCGATGCAGGACGCCTTCACGTCCGCGTTCCAGGCGAGCTTCCCAAGCTCCATCCAGAGCGCGGCCTTCTTCGCCTTTTGCTTCTTCAGTTTGACCTGGAGCCGGAGGCGGATCATGTGGCGGCGGGCCCCCGACAGGAAGAAGCTGATCCTCCGGCGCAGGTCCTTGTCCCGGAGAAAGATGAAGACGACGAGGAGCAGGATGACGCAGAGAAGGAGCCAGAGGATCCAGAAGGGGAGCCCTTCTGGAACCTCGGCAGGCGCCTGGGCCTGGAGGGGCAGACTGTCGATGATCGGTCCCGTCATTCCGTTTTTCCGGACTCTGGGCCTAGTTTAGATTCAGGGGGATGGGTTTGTCAATCGCCCGGGGAAAAAGGCGTTCCCCGGAAGAGCTTGAATCGGGCCGGGAGCGTTCGCCGCCTGTCCTGATCCCGGAGCGACAGCCGGGTCGGCGGGGCCGCGCCGATGGTCCGCCCAGCCAGGAAAAGCATGGCCGGGAGGTTCTCCCGGAAGATGCCGTCGATCTCGGCCTCGTCGTTGAAGAACCCGCCCTCGTCGACGTCCGCCGGCGGCAGCTCGATCGTGAAGGAGGGGATGCCGGCGACGCCGAAGGTCCAGTCGGTCGTATCGCCGTTGGAGGTGTAGCCGATGCCGCTCGCGGACTGTCCATAGCTGTAGACCGTGCCCCGCACGGCGGCCATGAGCCCGGACATTGTCCGAGCCAGGCCCGAGAGCTCGGCGTCCATCGGACTGGGCTGGGTGGTATAGGCCCAGGGATAGAGGATCACCTGGGAGTAGCTGTGGAACGAGACGACGGCCCGGAAGTCCCGGCCGGCGAAAAGCCGGCGCACGGCATCGGTCTCCGGCTCCGAGAAAGGCGCCGTCCCGCGGTAAATGTCGGAGGACGGCGTGGGACTCGACCCGACGTTGTCGGTGCCCCACATGTAACCGTAGTTCCGGTTGAGGTCGACGCCGAAGGAGCCGTCGCTGTTGGCCCGTCGGTTTTTCCTCCAGTAGCGGTAGACATGGATGGAGTACTCGAGGCCGTCGGGGTTGACCAGGGGAACGACCCAGATCTCGCCGCCGTCGACGAGGGCCCGGACCCCCGGGTCGGTCGAATAGCTTTCGAGGAGGTGCCGGCCGAGGAGGAGGGGGACCTCGACCGAGATCCATTCCCGGGCGTGGTGACAACCGAGGAAAACGACGCGCGGCTCGCTCTCGTTGAGGGCCGGATTGTCGCTGATCTTGAGGCCATAGAGGGGCCGGCCTTCGAGGCTTCTCCCGATCTCAAGGACGCGGCAAAGCTGGGGGTGGTCCGCTTCGAGGAGGCGCAACTCCGTCTCGAGCTCGAGGGAGGAGTGGTAGGCGCCGTTGAGGCCCCCGGCGGCCGGGGCCGCTGGGGTGGGCAGGGGAGGCGCGAACCGGGCCGTTTCGAAGGTCAAAGCGACATGCGCCGCGGCGAGCACGGCCAGTTCTTCGGGAGACACGACGATATAGACGCGACCGCGCCTTTCGAACAGGAGGTCCAGGCCCTTCGCGGCCAGACCCCGGAGTCGGAATTCCCGGGCGCTGACACTGACGATGTCCGTGCCCCCGTCCGCCCCGAGTCCGGCGGGGACGAGGGAGATGCAGAGAGAGAGGACGGTGGCGAGAACACAAGCCGGGACGGCGAAATGTTTTCCGGACATGATGGCGGTCTCCTTTCCTCTCTCCTATCGGGCGTCGAGGGCGTAGCCCACGCTGAGGGCTATGCGGCCGGCCCGAAGGGAATTCCCCGAGCCGGCTTCGCGTCCGATGCTTCCGCCGAGGTCGATGGCGAAGGCGCCCGGCCGCAGGCCCAGCCCAAAGGTTAGGGCGAGATAGCGGGAGTGGACGTCGTCCATGGGCTGGGGGTCGTAGGTGACGCCCACCCGGACGGGAAAACGAACCGGCCTGCCGCCGAACCTGCCCTTGATCCCGTATTCGATACCGGCCGCGGCCGTGACGACGTCCCGGAAGCTGCGGGCTGCGGGCTCCTCGAAATAGACGACGCTGTAGCGCGACCAGCCGAAGTAAACGAGGTCGGCGGCGACGCTCCAAGCCTCCGATAACCGCCAGTCCACGCCGGCGCCGGCGACCCAGGGTTGTCGATATTCGTTCCGCGCTTCGGCCTCGATGCGGATGTCGGTGCCGGCGTCGCGGGCCTCGTATCGGAGGAGGCTTTGGCCGGCCGAGGTCCTGAGGCAGGGGGTTCGGACGGCGAGCGAGACCGCGACGCGGGGCGAGAGGTCGGCCCGCAGGCCGGCGTTGACGAAGGCGCCCCTGAAGCGCTCCGATTTTTCGTCCGTGATCGTAATGCCGTCCTCCGGCCATTCCTCGGTCACGGTGCGGTCGAGTCGGCCGTCGACGACGTTGAACCCGAGCCCGAGAGAGAAACGGCGGCCGAGGCGCCTCGCGGCGGCCAGATTGTAGGCCCGCAGGGATCCGGACTGTCTCATCGTGAGAGCGTAGACGTGGGGATAGCTCCAGCTGATCTGGGGCCGGGAGTAGGTTTCGATGAGGCCCGTCGTGAACGCGACAGCCCATTCGCCGAAGCGATGGGCGAAGGTCCCGGTCTCGAGGGCAAGCACGCCGACGAAGAGGTTCGACATGCTGCTGAGGACGCCCGTGTTGACGAGGGAGTACCGGAAGAGCGAAGCGGCGGAGTAGGAGGCCGTCAGGCCGGCTGAGACGCGCGGCAGGGACAGGAGCAGGGCGGGGTTGGTCATGGAAACGGACCCGTCCCAGGCGCGGGCGACCCGGATGCCGCCCGACCCGAGGGCCCAGGCCCCGACGGCGCCGAAGACGTTCCAGCTGCCCAGAGGGGCTTCGTCTTCATACTGCCCGAGAACGAGTTGGGCCCCTGCCGGGGCCGCCGCCGCGAGGCAGACAAACAGGCCGACGGCCAATCGGGCCGGCAAAAAGCGGGTTAGAGCCGACCT
>Ga0315291_10002805_pt1 | contig 22649 bp, 14 predicted proteins | sample YL17G12_20_MG_FD_203070 | JGI IMG/M metagenome (GOLD analysis project Ga0315291, IMG submission 203070) | Sediment microbial communities from Yellowstone Lake, YNP, Wyoming, USA - YL17G12_20 | ecosystem: Environmental > Aquatic > Freshwater > Lake > Sediment | place: USA: Wyoming | collected... | reverse complement strand
ACCTGATTGCAGTCATATAAAACATCTCAATCTGCAATGGGTAATTGTAACAGAAGCTGATTGGGACGCGCCTGATGCACCCCTCCTGTGCGTAAAAGTTGGGAACGGTGAGATGATATAGATATGCATCGCCTGAGACGTCCGGAATGAGGGCGTGGAGGAAGATTAGCAGGATGAATGGGATAAATAATTGATAATTGACAATTGACAATTGACAATTAGTTGGAGGGCGCGAGGGTTGGGGTTTTGGTAATAGGATGCAATGTAGGGACGTGATTCCAAGGATAATCCCCATTGTGAGCGCGGCGGCAAGGACGCCCTGTTGGAGCAAGCCCAGCATTCCCGCCAGCAGAAAGAGGTCGCCCAGCACAAGAATCCCCAGCACTCCGGAAAAGAGGAGTATGTAAAGCCGCGCTGGCATGAGCCTTGTAAAGCCGCTGACCCGGCCTTCGCAGCCGCTTCGGCGGAGTAGGCGATGAAGCACGAATAGTCCGTATCCGAGGGATGAAAGGACGAGGAGAAAAAACAGGGGCAGAATGCGGGTTATAGAATATTCAAATGGCATATCAGAGTCCGACTGAGACGGATGTGAGTCGTCCGGGCTGGATATCACATGCGCCGAAGGGTTTTCCATTCACAGTCACCTGGTAATGACCTGCCGGGACATTTGTGAAGGCGAAAAAGCCCGTGCCGTCTGTGCGTGTTTGTAATTTGCACTCCGGCAGAGAGACGAGTGCGCCATCCGCGGGGCGACCTGAGATTGTTACCGTTCCGGCAAATGTCCCATTGGGGTTTGCCAACTTCCAGGCGAGCGGCGGCACATCCGCCCATTCAGGGAACGCCCTCTTCTGGAATGCCTGATAGAATTGCGCGGACGGCGTTTTGTTTTTGTTAGTTTCTCTATAGCAATATAAAACGACGCCGTTGGCGCCATCCTTGCGGGCGGCGCCAATCTGTTCAAGGGTATCATCCAGTGTATTAAGATATGCCCCCAGGCCGATGGGCGTCAGGCGGAAATACTGATGTCCCAGGACAAAGCGCGTCCAGTTTAAGAACTGCAATTTTGTCTTCGGGTCTTGCTGACTCTTATAACCCATGCGGAAATTGATGTCCATGATTTGCTGTCTCTGCCATTCATTGGAGTCCTGAATGCCAGCCGAATATGCCTCTGTTCGGCTGAAATCTCCTGCCGGTATGTCGCCCCAGCCGATGGTGCAGACAGAGACCTTGAGAGATGGCTTTATAGATGTCAGTTTGACGTATGCCTTGCGGAGGAACTGAGTGACCTGCTCTCTCTGGAAGGCGCGCCAGTCGGGGTCTGTGGGCTCCGGCGTGCCTTTTCGATTATACAGGTTCCGAAAGCGCTCGAGGGCGATGGGATTGTAACCCCAGCCACCTTGGGTATAACGGATGTAGTCAAAATTGACGCCATCAACGTCATAACGTGTGACAATGTCTGTGCAGACGCTGATTGTATAATCCGAGACTGCGGGGACGCCGGGGTCAAGATACACAGAATCCCTGTCAAAGAACTCTCCTTTAAGATTTTTTGACGCCCATTCGGGGTGCTTGCCGAGGATATGGGGCGCTTTGGGGAATACGAGTTTGGGGCTTCCCTTGTAAATGCGATAGACGACGACCCATGCGTGGACTTCGAGGCGTTTTTTGCCGCCTGTTGTATCATGGGCGAGACTTATGACATATTTCAGTGGGTCGAAGGCGGGGTCTTTAAGGTTTGTGGCGCGGGGCTCAATGCGGGAGTCGTATGCGGCGTCGCCGACCTTGCGAATCTCGATGATAAGGGCGTTGAAATTTGCCTCTCGCGCAGTCCTGACAAACTGTTGCGCCTGTTCCCGCGTCAGAAACCCCTCATTCCATGAGTCCGCCCAGAGGGCGCGATATTCCGTGCCTTTTGCGCTCACGGCAAAGATTTGGGGGATGCTGAAAGTCTGCGAGACGCCGCTACCAGCTATAATGACGCATGTCCAGAGACCGGGCATGTCCTGCGCCGGGAAGGAGCAGGAGAAGATGCCATCATTTGGTTTTTCATCCCCGTGTGCGCCGTCGTCGTTGAGCGTCACTGAAAAGGACTTTTCGCCAGAGCGAAAGAAGGCGGAGAGGGGCAGTGAGCGGAAAGTGGAGCCGATTTTGACGGTGAGCACGGCGTTCTGTCCCACTGATGGCGCCGCGGGAAGGAGATTCATCCATTCGGCGAGTGTGGCGTCAAAGGCGGGCGGTTTCTGGGCGACAGCGACTGCACCGGATGAAGGTGGATTCACTCCGTATGTGGTTAAGAATATCAGACTGAAAAGAATGGTGAGAATGCCCTTTATCACATTTTTCTCCTTTCCAGCCGTCGCTAGCGCTTTGGCGGAGTCGGCTTGAGAAATCATATACATCTTCAATGCAAGTTGGTGAAAAGCAAGGCAACGTTTTTCCATCATATCCTTGACGGCGGTCAACCCTTTTCATGAGAATCCGTCAAACTTTTATAATCTTTAAGGAGAGATGATTATGTGGCAAAAGAAATGGAGTGTTGTTTTGTGTGGGATTCTTCTGTCCCTGATATGCTCTGGCGGTGTTGCCAAGCAGGTTGAAGCAAAAGACATTGTGGGCACATATCTTGCCGGTGGCGTTTCCTCCCTGCTCCAGATTGATTCAGGGGTGTTGAATTACAGGGCGAAAACTCTCTATAATCCGGCACCAATGCCCTCTGCTGAGACGGCAAATATTAAGGTCATAGCCGATAGAGATTCATTGACCCTGATTTATGGAAAAGAGGGTGAATCTATACAGGTGGAAATGAAATACAAACCCTCACAAAAGGTGGCGGGCGACTGGGACCTTGTGGGTATGCTTTATTCCGGCAATGCCGTATCAGATAAGAGGATTTTACAACCGGGTGTGACGTTAAAAACTCCGCTACCTTCTTATCTGCATCGGGTTAATGACAGGCGTGTCGCTGAGTATTACGCCACCATCAGCAATAAGGATGGTTATAAATCAGACCTCAGCAAGGCGATGGCGCTTTTAAAGGATTTCCCCGATGACCCATACATCCGCGCAATATATATTGATGCCCTGATGCGTAATGAAAAATGGGATGAACTGGCGGAGAAACACAACCTCTGGCGCTCCGACTTAGAAAAGTCGGGAAATCCCTTTCTTTCCCGCATTCCGAGGTTTATGGAGCGGGGCATTGCCGCGCATCGGCTCAGCGCAGAACATCAGAATGCCGCAGATTATCTCTGCCCCATGGACGGGCAAAATTTAAAGGAGCCCATGGAATCTCTCATTGAAAAGGTGTTCGCATGCAGAGGATATATCTTGCCTGTTTTTCCACCCACGATGGGACTTGAGCCGCAGATTCCAAATTTTCTTTCAGCTCAGATACAGACCAAAGTTCTGCGCACAGAGGCGGTCTTTGCCATGCTGAAAGGCGATAATGAGAGGGCTCTGCATATCCTGAACATGACTTACCGATTTGGACAAATATTTTGCGGCAGGACAAATCTCATCAGCACGCTTATCTGCATTGCCCTGAAGTCCATCACTTGTGGCGGGATGGAGATGTATCTTGCAAACGCCTGCCGCACGCCAGAGGAAGTTAAAACCTTTTTCGAGACCCTCCGCACATTGAGGGTAACGGATGAGACGCTTCACTGGGATGATTATAAATATCTTAATAGTCCGCTGAGTGAAGCCACGGAAGAGGCGGGCATGGGACCGAATTATTCAGAGGTAATAGCTCGCTGGGATACGGCAGAGGCAAAGTCACGCCTGCTCCTTGCCGGCGCTGCGGCGCGCTACAATTTTCTAAAGACCGGCGAGTTCCCACGCGAGGCGTCAGGTTTTGCACCTCTCCTGCCGGATGGGCTTCCACAAGACCCCTTTACAGGAACCCCGCTCCGCTTTATTGCAAACAGAGACCCCTTTGTGGTTTACAGTGTCGGACCGGATAAGGAGGATGACGAGGCGGCTTTTCTCTATGACCCGACAAATGGCACATTCAGCCCCGGCGATGTGTTTATTGAAATCCCACGGAAGCCGCGCTATCCATTTCCCCCGAAGGGGCAACTGGCAACCACAAAGGAAGGACTCCTGAAGCAGTTTCCGAATAATCTCCCGCCGGATAGCTTTCATGATGTGAAAGGTGCGCCTTTGAGCATCACAGACACTGTGCCGGCGAAAATTATAAGTTTCGGACCGGATACTGATTCTGCGCGGGTCAAACCGGACGGCGCTGGTTTATTACCCCTGCAACCGGCTTATGACCCCACCAACGGCACCGTCAGTCCTGGCGACCTTATCCTGAACACTGCGCCGGGGAATTGAAAACCCATGAGAATATGGGATGCACCATCCACCTCAGGCGGATTAATAAGAATTTAACAAGGATGGACAGGATTTGCAGGATTATTTAATTCTTTCTGTCAGGCGTTCTTAATTACGGAATGGGATAGGTATATAGTTCAATCTTGCTCAATGTGACCTTGCCCGCCTGATTATCATTACCATCCATGATGTCAAATAAGAAGGTCATCATGTTTTTGTTGACGTCGGCGCCTGTATATAATTGGGGCATAGTTTCAAACCACACACTGTATTCGCTTCCACCCGGTGTGGGCATCTGCGTGTAATAGACATAAGGGTCGAGGTCCATTTCCGAAGACCAGGAATTGCCGATGTTGTTGTTGATGACGCGGATTTTGGCGACTTTTGCCGTTGCCGTGCTGGCAGGAGCATTAATGTAATAGACGCATCGGTAGAGGACGTTTGCCGTATAGAAGATGTTAGTATTGGTGTCAAACCTCCATTGACCATAATTCACATGTCCGGAGGATGCTATTGCTCCCGGGCTTTCAATGGAGATGCCCAGTGTGGGGTCAGAGGAGACTGTCACTGGCTCATAGATATTTGACCCATTGCTGTCGCTCACCCAGCCGGCGAAAGGAGGAGAGAGGGTATTTGCAAGAGAACCTTCGGACTTCGCCGGAGTCGGGAATCTCTCCACCGAGACTTCGTCCAGAAAATTCGTCCCTTCCTCAGTCGAAGAGAAATCGAGGACTTCGAAACTGAATCTGAAGTATTGGACCTCGGAAATACCGCTGAGGTCCGGGGGACCAAAATAGACGTTATAGGCCTGGGGTGCGACTGTGGGTGAGAAGGGAGCGCCACTACCAAGACGATTGCCGCCGGCAACGGCGAAATCCGGGTTCTGGGTTGGAGTGGATGAGCCGCAATAGGCGAGCATGCGTATGTTGGGGACCTTCCCCAGGTCGCTCTGGCCTGTGTGGATGGTGTATTTGACACGGTAAACATTGTCAGGTGTGTATGACATCTCATTCCCCTGACATTGCCAAAGACCATAGACATTATCGGTGGCGCTTCCATCTATCCCCAGAAAGCACCCCTGTGTGGGATGGGTGGAGATATAGAAGGAACCATCGTAGGCATTGATGAAGGTGCCATCAGGGGATGAATGTCTCATCCAGTTTTCGGAGCTCGGGCAGGTATAATCCTTGACCTGAATCACCGCTGAGGTTGAAACATGAACTGCAACACCACTATCTATATCAAAAACATTATTTGTCCCCTGGTCACGTAAATGAAAGGCAACTTGATAATCTCCATCAACAGTTGGCGTAATACTAAAAGTATAAGTATGATTCCCGGAATTGGGATTGATAGTATCGTCCAAATAAGCCGGGTTTAAATTCAAAGTAGTGGAGATATTATCACCTTCAAGACGGATGGCATAAGTAAGACCCCCCGCTGAAACAGTCACCGTTACTGTGTAAGTCTGACTTAGTTGCAACTGAAATTTTCCTCCAGAAGTAGAAGCATTGATAGTTGTGCTGACAATATCCGGCGGTATAGTCGGTTTCGTATAACCCGCAGAGATGCCGGCATATTCCACATCGGACGAACCTATCTGAGCCATGACGCGGTAGTAATAAGTGGTGTTCGGGGTCAAGCCGGTATCATGATAGGTTATTGTCGTCGGCGGGATAAGGGTTGCATTTATAAGGTTATAAGAGTTGAGAAATGATGTGCTCCGGAGGATATTATAGCCGGTGAGACCCGGTAATGTGCAAGGAGTCCATTGGAGGTCAAGGGATGTCTCACCCGAATTGTAAACCCATCCATGACCTTCGCCTGAATCCATGGTCACACGGATGGAATAGGTCATATTCGTTCCATAGACAGATGGGTCATAACCCTGGGTCATAACATAGAGGAAGCCATCGGAGGTGGGTGTGGTGGTGTAGGTTTCATTTTGACCGGCGTCGTGGTTATCCACATAGGCGCTGACCGTTCCATCGGGGCGGATGATGGTGAGAGTGATATCGAGGCTGGGGTGGACATTTTCCACGCGGACAGAGTAATTGTTTCCCGCAACCATAAAGAAAACGCTCCAGTCCGAGTCCCCGTAATAGCCAATGGTGTGGGTTATAGGTGTATCGCCGACTATAAGAGGTTTGGCATCACTGATGGAGTCATCCGGTTCGTTTGGGTCCTGACAAAATGCATTGAGGGATAAAGCGCAGGAGATAATAACTGTCAGGACAAAAAGCCCCTTCGTGATTCTCATGTATGCACCCCTATTTAAAAATTTTTCATAAGAGACAAACTTTATAAAAATTGACGGAATGTTAATGATGAACACGTTATACGTCAAGTGGATTTTACCCACCTTGAATGCCGGATTACAGGAGTTCAAGTTTTTCCATTTCAGTCCTGAGCATGTAGGCGCTTTTATCCGAAAGGGGTGTGAGGGGCATTCGGATTTCGCCTCCTATCATTCCCATCATTTCCAGAGCCGCCTTCACGGGGATGGGGTTGGTTTCAATCAAGAGCGCCCTTGTGAGAGGGAAAATCTTTTTGTGAATCTCCTCAGCCTTTTTTGTGTCACCTGAGAGGAAGGAGTCAATCATGTCCGAGACCAGCCGCGGCACCACATTTGCCACGGCTGAGATTGCCCCTTTTGCCCCTATGGAGAGGAGGGGGAGGTTGAGGGAGTCATTGCCTGAAAGTATGGTGATATCGCAGCGGGAGCGGATTTCGCTGGCGTAGTCGAGGCTTCCTGTGGCGTCCTTTATGGCAACGATATTCGGATGGCGGGCGAGGCGCTCCACCGTTTCCGGGTTGATGGAGACGCCGGTCCTTCCCGGGACATTGTAAAGGATTTGCGGGATATCAACGTCATCGGCAATCTTGCGATAGTGGCGGTAGAGACCCTCCTGCATGGGTTTGATGTAGTAAGGGGTGATGAGGATGGCGGCGTTTGCGCCGAACTCTTTGGCGTAACGCGTCAGGCTGAGGGCTTCGTCTGTGGAGTTTGAGCCTGTTCCCGCAACGACGGGGACGCGACCGGCGACCGTATCCACAACGATTTTAATGACGCGGTGATGTTCCTCATGGGACAGGGTTGCCGATTCGCCCGTTGTCCCGCAGGGGACAATCCCCTTAGTGCCGTTTTGAATCTGGAATTCCACGAGGGCGACAAGTCTTTCCTCATCGATTTTGCCGTTTTTGAAAGGCGTGACGATGGCGCAGAGTGAACCTGAAAACATCCTTAGCTACCCCTCTTTCGGAACTCTGAATCCGCCTGTGGCGGATACAGCGCCTGAAATACCGTTATAAAAGTTAACGTTTTTGTGTACGGAATCTTTCATAATCAGTGAGAATGGCGTCAACAACAATTTTGGGGTCGAAGCGCACCGGGTCTGTGGTGGGGAGGCGAGATTCCTCCATTGTGGATTGAATTTCGCGGAGGGCGTCCGCCTCGCCCATGCCAAAGGTGTTCAGGCAGACGGCGATTGACCTTGCGGGTTTTATCAATCTGGCGGCTTCTTCATACATGCGGCACATGACCGAAGCGGGCGGGATGGGGATTTTGTATCCTCTTGCAATTTCCTTGCGGTCGCTTTGGTGGCAATAGATAAGGGCATCCGGCGCGCCGCCATGGAGGAGGGCGAGTGTGACGCCTGAATACCCCGGATGCAAGAGCGACCCCTGTCCTTCAAGGATGATGATATCCGCTTTGCCATCCAGCGCCATGATTTCCTTTTCCACGGCGCCAGCCATGAAGTCGCCGGGAATGGCATCCACAGGCTGTCCCCACCCCGTAATAAGAATCCCCGTCTGACCCGTTGCGACAAACTCAATGGAGACGCCCCGTTTTCGCACTGCCTCTACGATTTCGAGAGCGGCGGTCATTTTTCCGACGGAGCAATCCGAGCCGACAGACTGAAGGAGGTAGGATTTTGCATTACGGCAGAGTCCGAGGGCAACGGGGAGGTCTTTTTCCGGTTTTCGCACATCCCAGAGGATGCAGTTATGTTTTTGTGCGAGGGCGGCGATTTCCGGGTCATTTGTGAGAAATGTGTGCAAGCCGTTATAGATATGGAGTCCGGCTTCTATGGATTTTTTGATGATGTCCATCCATGACTCCGGCAGTGCGCCGCCGCGCGGGGCGACGCCGATGAGGAGGCAATCAGGATGGAAGGAAAGAGCCTCCTCAAGGGATGATACGATGGGGATATCCTTTCCGATGCCGGGGACGATATCCTCCGCCATCATTCCGGCGCAGGCGCTGTCTATCACTGCGAGGACTTCATGGAAGCCGTAGCGGATGACGCCGCAGGCGGTTTTGGCGTTCTTGTAGTCAAAGCTATCCTCGGCGATTACCACCATGCGCCGCTTTTCAATGATTACATTGAGAGAAGACAATTCTGAAATTCCTCTCAATCATATTTCATACCGGGAGAAATTGAAGAATTCTTAGTTGGCGGGGCGAGTAGTTTCAACGAAAATATTTGATGATAATCTGGCGGAGTTGTGAATCGGCATAAGGGGGATGTTGAGGGAGTCATAATACCATGAAGATAAGGAGACACATGAAGAAGATTCCGAAATACAGGAAGGAAGTTGTGATACCGAGGGCGATTGTCGCGAAGGCGATTGCCACTATAACCATCAGGAGCGGAAAAAATGCCGTGATATAGCCCGGCATAAGGTTAAATATCTCACTGCGGTAATATTCCGCCATTTTGCGGCAGAGCTCCGGCAGCGAGCCGCTCTCCTCACCCGCCACTATCATTCCAAGCGCCTGTCTGTCAAAGACGCCCGTCTGTTCAAGGGCGGAGGAGATGCTTTCACCGGACAGGATGTATTTTTCCGCATGTGCAAGCTTCCGCGCGAGGTAATAATTGTTCATTCCATCCAGCGCCTCGCGATAACTGATAGTCGGGTTTTTCCCCGCCTCCACGGATGTGGCAAAGAGGTGGAAGAAGGTTGCCTTCGCATAATTGGCGTAAAATTTTCCCAGGACGGGGATACCGACTATGAAGTAATCTGTGGCGGGTCTGATGCGCGGGTCTTTCAGGACTCGTGAGACGAGAAAGGCAAAAAAGACGCCGCCGGCGGGGATTTTAAGGTATTTCAGGAGCACCGGCATTGCCTCTTCCCAGTTGAAGGCGTGGCTCATGAAAATGATCATCAGGTCGCGAAAGAGCACGATGAATGTCCCGAGGATGAGATTAATCAGGGGATACCAGATGAGCCGCATAATTTTCGTTCTGAGGTTCATGAGCCATTCATAGTGCTCAACAAGGAGGTCAAGGCTCCGGGTGATGGAACCGGAATGAAGGCCGCTTTCAAGGGCGTTGATGAAGAAAGTGGAGAAGATATGTTTGTGGGAGCGCAGGGCGTCGGGCAGGGAGGTTCCGGAGGCGACTGCGCGGCTGATGGCGAGGGAGGCGCGCTGGAGCTGGCGGTGTTTGACCGACCTTGCCATCAGTTCAAACGCCTTTATCAGGGGCACGCCCGCCTCAATGGTTGTGCGGAGTCCGAGTGTGTAGAAATAGAGGTCTCTAAGCCCCGGCGGATGGAGCGGACTCAGTAACAGCCCGTCCAGATGCGCAAAGAAACCGCCGGGCGGTAATTTTTTCGAAGAATCCATCATAAATTGACAATTGACAATTGACAATTGATAATTACATGATTATCAAAAATACTCATTTCACATGGGTGCGTTTGGTTGTGTTGATAATGGATGTCAGGAGTTTTATAATTTCCGTGCAATCCTTAATCATTGAAAGCGCCGGCTTTTCCGAAATAATGTCGCTGTCTTTCAAGAGACGAAGCCAGTAAAGCGTCTCATTTGCCTCTTTATTAGCTATGGATAATTTATGAATAAAATCCATTCTTGACTCACCCTGAATAGCCTCTTCAACGAGCGCCCCTATACTTGTTCCGCTCCGCAACACCTGTTTGCCAAGCGCGTTATCAAACTTTTTATCTGTTATGTATTGATAAAGTTTGATGACCCGCAGGGCGAATTGATAACTCTTTTCCCTTATAATATTATCCTCTTTCACCCCGCGGCCACTCCCATAATTGTCAATAATCAATGATTACATTGAGAGAAGACAATTGTCAATTATCAATTGTCAATTTTGTTTCACCCGTCCTTGCGTTCCCAGTTATATGGAATTTCCGGGCTGTCGGGCGGGATGCGGAACTCATCGGGTTCGTCATAGTGATAAACCTCTGTTGGGATGTTCAGGACGATTGCCTCGCGCTCGCTCACGCATTTGAAGCCGTGGATGACGAATGGCGGGACCTGGATGAGGATGGGGTTGTGGATGCCGGCGAAGAATTCGTTAAGAAGCCCCTTTGTGGGTGAGCCGTCACGGTTGTCATAAAGGACGACCTTCATCATCCCTTCGATGCAGGCGATGTTATCGGTTTGTTTTTTGTGGAAGTGCCACGCCTTGATTGCGCCCGGGTAGGCGGTGGTGATGTAAACCTGACCGAATTTTTTAAAGAACTCTGCGTCATCGCTCCTGAGCACCTCCATGAGGCGTCCGCGCTCATCAGGCAGGACGCGGAGTTTTTTGACCCTGATACCATCAATTAGTTTCATTTCACTTCTCCTGTAAGAATGTAAATGGGGCGATGGTGGGTTGGTCGCCCTTGTCGAGGAGGGCGTCCGCCAGCTCCACCCCCTGCATAACACTGTGGTCCATGTTTCCGATTTCATATATGCCCAGACCGTGGCGTCCCCGTGAGTGAATATGCACTTGTGCGAGTGCGGGGATGATGCGCTCGAGTGCGGCATTCCGGCGCAATGTCGGCACAGGATAGGAATAAGGGACGTCAATCACGAAAGTGGAAACGATGTCTTTTTTTTGTTCCTCAAGGATGATGCCGCTCTTCACAAATCCCTCAATAACCTCATTTATGATGTTGGATTTATCGATTTCCCTGTGCGGTGAGTATGAGACCTCGCCCATCAGGGAGAAGTGGTTTTCATCGGGGACGTTTTTCGGTGAATAGTTGGAGAAATATGTCAGGCGGTAGATGGGTGTCCTGTCATCGGGGAAATAGACCCAGTTTTTATTGCCGGGCTGTGGACCTGAAAATCCGAGACCGACCATGATGCCGCTTGTGAAGACGAGATCATTGGCGGCTGTCAGGAGGTCGGGGCGCGGCGGCTCAAGCATGGAGACAAGTTCCGGGAGGGGGGCTGAAGAGACAAGGGTGTTATAGGAGTTTTCCGAGCCGTCCTCAAAGTGGAGGAGGCGTTTTTCGGTTTCTATGCGTGTGCACCTTTTATTCAGGGAGATGTGCCCCTCGAGATGTGGCAGGAATGCCCTGAAGATGGCGCCGGTGCCTCCCTCTTCGGGAAATTTGAAGGCGCTGTTTGGTCCCCAGGAGACGTCGTCCTTCTGCGTGATGATATTTTTCAGGACGTGTTCAAAATCCACCACGCTGACCCGCTCTGCAATCCACTCCTTGCTCATTTCTTCAAGGGGGAATGCCCATGCTTTTTCGTTGTAGGGGAACATGAAGTGACGCGCAACGCCCTCGCCGAAGATTTCAAGAATCCACTCGCGGAAGTTGCGGCTCCCGCCGGGCGTGCCCTGACTGGCGCGGTGGAGACCGATGAGGCAATCAAGGAGGATGGGCGTCGGCAGATACCGGAGATTATTCTGGAAGGGATAGGGGATAAAGCGGTCGCCGAGGCGAATCCAGCTTGTGCGGATGTGGTTCAGGTAACGTTTTTCAAGGAGGCGGTCAAAGAGGTCGTCAAAATATTTGTAGTGGGAAAAAAGGACATGGCCCCCGACATCCCACGTGAAGCCCCTGTCATCTTTGAAGCTTGCCGCAAGGCCGCCGACATACTTGTTTGCCTCATAGATGTGGAAATGGTTATAGCCGAGTTCCTTCAGGCGCCAGGCGCAGCCAAGCCCTGTCGGTCCCGCCCCGATTATTGCAATGTGATTTTCGCCCATCGTCAGTTGTCGGAAATAAGCGAGATAATTGTGCGCAACAAGAAAGATATATTTGGACTGGCGGAACGGATGAGGCAACCAAAAAATGAACAACGCCTTTGTGTGGGTGCGCGTCAACCTTCCGAATCCCGGGTGGCGCGTCCAGACATCCCGCCCGACTTTTTTGTTAAAATTGAGGTTTTGCTCTTGATTTTCTGTTATCGTGTGTTTATGAAAAATAAACTTTTAAGGAGTAATACCATGAAATTAAAACCGTGGGCGGTTAATCTGGTTTTGGTGATAGCCGGTATGGCGCTGGCGGCGTTGAATGTTACGGGGGCGCGCGCCCAGAGCTCGACGCCCCGCGAAGAGACGTGGGTGACCGACGGCACCGTCCGTGCCGTTGTCAGAACCACGGACACAGTTTATATCGGTGGGGATTTCACCTATGTTGGTCCGGCGACCGGAGGCGGCGTCCCTCTTGACGTCTCGACCGGTGCCCCCGTCGCTACCTTTCCCAAGGTGAACGGGACTGTCTCCTCCTGCGTTCCCGACGGCTCGGGCGGGTGGTTCATCGGAGGTGGATTCGATAGGGTCGCGGGCATTGTCCGAAACAACATCGCACACATTCTTGCGAACGGCTCGGTTGACCCCGGCTGGAACCCCAACGCGAGCGGCACGGTTTATGCCCTCACCGTCTCAGGCTCGACCATCTATGCCGGGGGAGGGTTCTGGAGTATCGGCGGGCAGGTGCGCAACTACATCGCTGCCCTCGATGCCGCCACGGGCACCGTCACTGACTGGAACCCGAATGCGAGCGATGAGGTCCATGCTATTGCTGTCTCCGGCTCAACCGTCTATGCCGGTGGATTGTTCACCAGCATCGGCGGGCAGACACGCAACTATATAGCCGCCATCGACGCCACCACCACAGGCGCCGCCACCGCCTGGAATCCCAACGCGAGCGGCAGGGTCTCTGCCATCGCCGTCTCCGGCACGACAATCTATGCCGGGGGAGGGTTCACTACAATCGGCGGACGGATGCGCAACAATATCGCCGCCCTCGCCGCCGCCACGGGCGTCGCCGCCACCGACTGGAATCCCAACGCGGACGACATTGTCTATGCCCTCGCTGTCTCCGGCTCAACCATCTATGCCGGGGGAGGGTTTACCAGCATCGGCGGGCAGGCACGCAACTATATCGCCGCACTCGATGCCACCACCACAGGCGCTGCTACCGACTGGAAACCTTACGCGGATGGCGCGGTCTTTGTCCTCGCCGTCTCCGGCTCGACCGTTTATGCCGGGGGAGGGTTCACCACCATCGGCGGACAGATGCGCAACCGTATCGCCGCCCTCGACGCCACCACAGGCAACGCCAACACTTGGAACCCAAATGCGAACTTCTGGGTACAAGCCCTCGCCGTCTCCGGCTCAACCGTCTATGCCGGGGGACGGTTCACCAGCATCGGCGGGCAGACGCGTAACCATATCGCCGCACTCGATGCCACCACGGGCGCCGCCACTGACTGGAATCCCAGCGCGAGCAGTGAGGTCCGTGCCCTCGCCGTCTCAGGCTCGACCGTCTATGCCGGGGGCAGCTTCTGGAGCATCGGCGGGCAGATTCGCGACTATATCGCCGCCCTCGATGTCTCCACGGGCGTCGCTACCAACTGGAACCCAAATGTGAACGGCTATGTATATGCCCTCGCCGTCTCCGGCTCGACCGTCTATGCCGGGGGCTATTTCACCAGCATCGGCGGGCAGACGCGCAACAATATCGCCGCCCTCAACACCGCCGCCACGGGTGCCGCCACCGCTTGGAACCCAAACGCGGACAACTATGTCTATGCCCTCGCCGTCTCCGGCTCAACGGTCTATGCCGGGGGTGAGTTCACATTCATCGGTGGGCAGACTCGCAACTATATCGCCGCCATCGACACCACCGACACGGGTACTGTTACCATCTGGAACCCCGACGCGAATAACTATGTCTATGCCCTCGCCGTCTCCGGCTCGACAGTCTATGCCGGGGGACAGTTCACCAGCATCGGCAGGCAGGTGCGTAACAATATCGCCGCCCTCGACGCCACTACCACAGGTACCGCCACCGACTGGAACCCCAACGCGGATAACTTTGTCCTTGCCCTTGCGGTGTCGGGTTCAACGATTTATGCCGGGGGCGGATTTACGAGCATTGGTGGGCAGAGCCGCACCTTTATCGCTGCGTTGGACGCCTCCACGGGCGCTGCCTCTGACTGGAACCCCAATGCGAGTGAATGGGTATATGCCCTTGCCGTCTCCGGCTCAACCGTCTATGCCGGGGGCAATTTCCGTGGCATCGGCGATGATAGAACGAGGTTCGGCTTCGCCCAGTTCGATCCAGAGGTTACACCGACACCAACACCAACGCCGACCCCACCGCCTACATATACGCCAATACCTACACCGACCCCCACACCTTCCCCCACCCCAACCCCCTTTGTCCCGAGACCGCATCTCGTTGGCGCAGTTTTCAGTGATGCCGACGGGGATGGTAATGCGGAGCCCGGTGAGGCATTGACCCTTGTTTTTGACCAGGGAGTCACAATCACACAATCTCTCATTACTCCCGACTGTTTTTATCTGCATGTTGCGGGGGATAGTCTCGGTCTGGCGGGATTCAGTGCATCTATGTACAACTCCCGCCAGTTGACGTTGATACTCGGACAAGGCGCTCATTTGACGATTGAAGGTTATTTTCTCACAACAATGGCTCAATCAGGCTCGCCTTCGGGCATTGACCTTTCTGTTGCCCGTCTGCCATTTGCTATTAGAAGTCTTGATGAGTTGGTGGATTCCATTGACCTTGGCGACCCGAATTTAAATGATACCGGTCTGGATATCAAATATAGTTTCAAGACTGTGGTGAAGGACATCGGGTCTGTTGGTGGCACACTTGACACATCAGGCGACCCGGATGCGGCTTATCATCACTCCTTTTATGTCCCTCCAGGTTCCATCTCTTCTTCATCAAAGGTCAAAGCAGAACCCGACATCCAGTTTACCATGAAATCCCCCGAAATTCCGCCGCCCCCGCCCGGCTGTGACACGCCACCCCCGCCCGGCGGCGCCATTCAGATACTCGCAAATGCGGATAACATCACATTTCTGACATCGGCAACGCTCACCCTTGAATACCTTGATAGCGATGTGAATACTGATATGGGTTTTGCAGAGGCGGGGATGAGGATAAATATGTGTGTGCAGGGTGAGGATGGCTGTTGGCATTGGGTTCCTGTCCCGGGGGAACAAATTGTGGATACTGAGAATAATACTGTGACTGTGCATCTGTGGCATCTCGCCGGCGCCACGGGCGGAGTGAGATTAGCCTCTCCCGGCGATTTTGGCATCTACGGGAACCTGCCCGGTGCCACAGTTGAGGAAAGCACAATAAATATCAAGCCGCAGGGCGGGGGTATGGCGAGAATCCTTGTTGGTCCAACCCTTGCTCCGGGGGCGGGCGGTTATTATACCTGGCACCGCATTGAATTTCCGAATTATGTTGTAACAAACTCCACAGACCCGAATGTGATAAAGGTTAGCATCAAACAGTCAGCCCTCGAGGGGGCTGCGCAGAGCGGAGGGAATTCCTTTCCAAAGGATAGCAACGCTCTCTTCGTCATTTTGACGAAGAATGTCTCCAACGTGGGCGTTCCCTTCAACGCACCCGTCAACATCCGGGTACAGTTTATGGATGGCACTGTCATTAACCCCCCATTTAAAGATATCTGGAAATTTAATAACACCGCCGGCACGTTTGGCTCTATGTCGCTGGTGAAGGATACTGTGCCGGGGACAGGCGTCAATTTCCAGTTCATCCAGGGTGTGACGCAGTCCATTACACCTATAACTGGTGGCGGGTATGTGGAGGGGGCAGGTATCACAGGTCTGACGGATTCCTATGGCAAAGGGGTATGGGGCTTGGTATCAATCGTGGTATATACGGATACGGCTCCCAGCGCAGACTGGACAAAGTTATATACCACTGATGACCTGTTCATCAATGCATTTGATGGTGTCTTCTACATAGCCACGCAAACAACATTGGGTGGTTCCGTAGGTGCCAGCGGTCATGCCACCAAGAGCGTCTGGAGCTATTGGAATGCCCCCGCGACGGCGGCGCCCTATGTGGCTAACCAGGTCTATCGTGCGAAGTATACCATGCACACGACACAGACCGACAAGAACAAGGTGCCTAACATCCGTATGCTTATCCAGTGCACCGATAGCACTGCGAGTCACAACTATGCCTTTGCAGGCGGTAACCGCCTTGGCAAGGGACCGTCCGCTCCCACAATCGCGCCAAAGGTTTACAGCGTCTATTTTGGTCCTATGGATGTCAGCACCCTGATTCCCGCGATCCAGAATGTAACCCTCAGTTGGGAACTTATTGACTTCGCTACCGATGAAGATGGTACGAACTATCTGGATTCGGTGGTGGTTGAGAGGTTCGCCACTCCTGCCAAGTCGGCAGGAACGCCCGTTGCGACCTTCCTGGCTTCCTCAGGAGGGTTTGCCGGCTGGACATCTTTCAAGCTGACCCAGGTCTCTGGGAATCCGTTCTACGGGGATGTCACATTTGTCGGCCCCAACACGAATGGTGTCTCCATTCAGACTCCCGCAGACGTTGATGCAAGTGGCCATGTCAACTGGGGTCAGTGGAGTCCCATCTCCTCTGGCGTGACCTTCGCGGCAAGTAAGCTGTATCGCACAGTTTACACACTGTCAGCGGACAGACAGAACCTTGGGAAGGTGCGCTTGATAAACAACAACGTCGGCGGCTCATGGTCGGCGGAACTGGACGCGGACTCATACGCGTATACTGCCCAGATGCCGACAACAGGAGCAGGCAAGGAATACGACGTCTGGCAAGAGAGCATGCCAACTCTCTATTCAGGCGCAGATGCAGCCAAGAACGCCATGACGTTCCTCTTTGACGTCACCGATGGTAATGCCGCCCAGTACGGTACTACAGTCCTGAGCAAGGTTGAAGTTCTCTCCTACAGTATCCCGTAAGGGGTTTGTGGCAGTTAGAGCTTCTTAAGGCAGGCGGTCGGATTAAAAACCGACCACCTGCCTTTCTTTTTTTATAGGGAAATCCTCTTTCGGATGCCAAACATTGGGAAATGTATAATTTATGACTATCTGACATTTTAATTTTTTTAAGAGCCGGTGTTATAAAAAATCCCTGCTTCTTTTTGCCCTTTATTATTCACGGGGCGGAGGGGACACTTTCCCCTTGCGCACAGCCATACAATGTCTGTATTTCACTATTAAACCGCACGGGAATATTATATTTCTTTTAATCCTCCTGTGCGATTTGTTATATCCCGCGTCGGGCAAAGGATGTTGCCACAAATGATGCCGCGTTCCTTGGTCATTGTTCTTATTCTTATCGGTATGGCGCTTATGACGCACTGCGCATGGATATCGGGGAAAGCGAAGGAGACGCCTGCGGGGAAGAAGGTGTCGGCGATACCAGCGCCCGTTCCAGCACCAAAGACTGAGGTTTCAACTTCCGCGCCGTCCGGACGTCAGTCGCCCGCACCGGAGATACCGCCTCGCAGTGAGACACTCGTCCGCATTGGCAGGAAGGAAATATCGCGCGAGGAATTTCAGAAGCGCTACGACCTGTATCTCCTCGTTGCGGACCCGGAGAAGGAGAAAGTTCTCACCCGCGATGAGTATCTGAACAGGATGATTTCTGACGAGCTTGTGCAGAGGTTTGCCGAGAGGGAGAAGATTGATAAAGACCCCATTTTCCTTGCCCACGTGGAAAAGGAGAGGCAAAGTCTCCTGCTGGATTATATCCTGAGAAATGTCCTTATGGAAAAGATAACCGTCAGCGAGGAGGAGATTGCAAATTATTACGGGGAGCATATCAAGGAATTCACGCAGGAGGCAAAGATTCAGGTGCGCCACATCCTTACCAGCGATGAGGAGAGCGCCCGGAAGGCGCTTCTCCGCCTTGGGGCGGGAGGGGATTTCGGCGATGTGGCGCGGGATGTTTCCATCCATGTCTCGCGCGACCAGGGAGGGAGGCTTCCCCCCTTTGAGCGCGGAACGTATAACAAGGAATTCGAGGACGCCGCCTTTCCCCTGAAGGTGGGGGAGCGCTCCGGCATTGTCAAGACCGACCTCGGATATCACATAATTGAAAAGACGGGCGAGACTCCGCGCAGTGTCACCCCGCTTCCCGAGGTCAGGGGAAAAATTCTTGAGAGGCTTATGCAGGAGAAGAGAGAGCGGGCGCTTGAGAATTTTTACCAGAAGGCAAGGAGCGAAGCCCCGGTCGAGGTATTTGGCAAACCCTGAATGTCATGAACAGCCCCTCACACAGCCCTCAGTCAATTGTCCATTATCAATTGTCAATTGTCAATTATCGAGGATTCTGGAAATCATTTGCAACCTGGCAGAAAGTCGTCCTCCCATTAATTTTTCTTTTTCATTTATCTCTTTTGTGTTCCGTCTCCAATCGTGGGAATTATGGGAGCCGGTTTTTCGGCTTCTGGCGTCCGTTTGCCTGGGACACGCATGGATGGCTGGCTCGCGGCGGGGATTTTTTTGCGGTTTATGAGTCCGGTCATCAGGCGCTTCTGGGGCGGTCGGTTTATCACGTTCAGCCGGAGATGAACCTGTTGCCCCTTCCGGAATCCCGTATGCGCGCGCCGTATGTGGCAACGTTCCGTTATCCGCCCATTATCGCTTACTCGCTGGCAGTATTCCTGAATATCTTTCCGCCTGATTCTTCATATAAATTCTGGGTGTTTTGCAATGAGGCGTTGTTATTATTGGGAATCGCATTGACACTGCGTCATGTCAGACATCCCCGGACGGGCTTTTATGTCATTTGCGCCTGGCTGGCGTTTTATCCGATACATATCGAATATTACTTGGGGCAATTTTCATTTCTGATGGGATTTTTGTGGCTTTGCGTGGCGATGGGGATTTTATCGGGAAGCAGGAAACGTGCGACGGACTGGTGGGGCGTATCTTTGTTTGTGAAGGCATATTCCCTGCCATTTGCGCTTTATTTCTTTTTCAGGAAACAGTTCCGGCGCCCCATTTGCTGGATTGTCCTTCTTGCGCTCACGACGATTATTTATTTTGCCATTTTTCCATCCGATATAAAATTGTTTTACGAACGGGGGATTGCGGGAAGACTTTTTGCAGGGAGCGGGATACATGCGGGCGATAAAAGCGACGCTGCGCCAAAGCCGCCGGAACTTTACTGGGGCAGTATGGGAGTGCAGAGGGGAGTTGTTGCCCTGTGCCGACTTTTATATCTGAAAAGAGATTCACAGGGAAAAATTTCGGTCCCATACTGGGCGCATTATATTTTGTATCTTGTGATACTTTTCCCAATTCCTTTTTTGTGGATGGCGGTAAGGGATAAGGGTCGTGAGCCGATAATCATCCTGACCCTCTTTGCCCTCGCCTGGTTCTTCTGGTATTATGACACGTGGGAGCATCATTACACCATGCTCCTGCCTCTTTTGGCATTACTTGTGGCGAGGGAAAACATTACAGGGCGTCCTGCCCTTGTGATTTATATTCTACTTGCCATGCCATCTCTCTGGATATTTTTCGCCAGCCCGGAAACCAATCCCCTGTATCCACATAGTCCAACCATTTATTTTTTGTTAGAGACTTTATACTATCTCATCAAACCAGCGGGAGTCCTTTGGCTATTTTTTCATCTTATGCTCAAGAAACACCAGATTTAACAGATGGGAAAAATTCGAAGATAAGTTTATCAATTTGACAGTTGAGAACAAGTCCGGCTATCACAAGGATTAATACGCTGGATTTAATAATAATCAGTCAGTAGTTCGTGTAAAATGACCATATATCAAAGACAAAGCTGGGAGATATTGAGGATGTATCGCAGGAGGCAATAATGGGTAATCCCCTGAATAAAATCTCAATTTATGGATTCAAATCCATAAAACAGTTGGAAGATTTCCCCCTGGGCAAATTAAATGTTCTTGTGGGCGCCAATGGCGCCGGGAAGAGCAATTTTGTGGATTTCTTCCGTATGCTTCGGGCGATGGCGGATCAGGGCTTGCAAAATTTTGTCACAAAAAATGGACAAGCTGACGGATTTTTTTTCGGAGGTCCAAAAGAAACACTCCAAATTAAAGCTCATTTGGCTTTTGGAAAAAATGAATACAAGTTTGTATTGGAACCTACGTCAGCCAATAAAATGATGCTCAAGGAAGAATGGACTCGATTTACTGGATATCCCCGCGGCACCAGGTGGAGAAATCAGGGCGGCGGGAAATTGGAGTCTGATCTGCGAAATTGGGAAAAGAAGAAATCAAGGTCAGGTGGGGAATCCGTTGAGTCACATGTCTATAAATCTGTATCCAGTTGGATTGTCTATCATTTTCATGATACAAGCAGTCTGGCGCCCATGCGTCGGGACCACTCCATCCATGACCGGCGACAACTAAATCCGGATGCATCCAATATCGCCACATTTCTGCTCCAATTGAGAAATTCCAAGCCCCAACGCTATGAGAGAATCCGAGAGACTGTTCAACTTATTGCCCCATTCTTTGATGACTTTTTATTGGAGCCTGAGAAACGCGGGAAAGACGAAAACATACGGTTGCAATGGCGTCAAAAAGGAAGCACTTTTCCTTTTCAACCGGGACATTTTTCCGATGGAACCCTTCGATTTATTTGCCTGGCAACGACATTGTTGCAGACTGATCCACCGTCCACGATTGTTATAGATGAACCCGAATTGGGTCTTCATCCCTTTGCCCTCGAAGTCCTGGCCAATCTTTTTCGCGAGGCGTCCGAAAGAACGCAACTAATTGTGTCAACTCAGTCAGCGTCGCTTCTCAATCATTTTGAGCCTGAGGAGGTTATTGTGGTTGATCGCGAGGAAGGGGCCTCCCGGTTCCGCCGGTTGGAAGCCGATTCATTGCAGGAATGGCTGAAAGAATATACCCTTGGAGAATTGTGGCAGAAAAATGTGTTCGATGGAGGGCCTTCCCATGAGTAGGGTTCTGGCGCTTGTGGAGGGGGCAACTGAATATGCAATTATAGATCGAGTCATTGCGCCCTTCCTATCGCCGCAAGGTATATATCTATATGCAAGAATAACGGGCAAACCCGGGCACCAGGGAGGAGTTGGAAAATTTGCGCCTGTCCTGAATGATATCAAAAACCTGCTCAAACAGGAGCCGGGAAGTATGGTTACAACATTTTTTGATTATTATGGACTTCCTTTGGATTGGCCAGGGAAGCGGGATTCCCAAAAACGATCACTAAAAGATATACCGGGAATAATGGAAACATCTATCGCTGAAGCAGTGGTTAGAGAATTCAGCAATTCCTTCAATCCGGCGCGATTTATTCCCTATATTCAGATGTATGAATGTGAGGCTTTATTGTTTTCCGGGCCACAAGAGATGGCAAATGTTTTTGAACGCCCCAAGTTACAAAGTATTTTTGAGAAAATTGTAAAGGAATGTGGTGGTTGTGAACAAATCAATGACGACCCCGATAATGCCCCATCTAAAAGAATCGAGAAACACTATCCTTCATACAAAAAAGGGAAAAGTGATCTGGCTCATGCATACAGGATTGTGAATCATATTGGTTTAAGCCGAATACGAGAAGCATGCCCCCACTTTAATGAATGGATCACACGATTGGAGCAATTGTCATCAAAGCAGTCTTCCGGGCTGATTCCTTAATGATATGATATGGTTTTTGGCACTTTTTGCGGTATGCATTTTTTCCATTATGTTTTGGGCTTGACTTTTGTCCGGCGGGTTTACTTTTAAGTGTATCTTGATAATGAAAATTCGGGCTTATGCAAAAATTAACCTGTTTCTGGAAGTTCTTGATAAGAGACAGGATGGATATCATGAGCTTGACACGGTTTTTCAGAGTGTTGAGCTCTGCGATGAGTTGTTCTTTGAAAAGGGAGATAAGGGAATTCAACTTACGGTGAGCGATTCGCCTGTACCCGCAGGCGAGGGGAATCTTATCTGGAAGGTTTATGAGTTGCTGTTGCGACATTCGCCCGACCGCATGGGTGGCGTGTGTGTGCATTTGGAAAAGAAGATTCCGCAGGGGGCGGGTCTGGGGGGAGGCAGCGCCGATGCGGCGGCAGCCCTCCTGGGATTCAACAGATTTTTTCAATTGGGGCTTGGGGATGAGGAACTCCGGACGCTTGCGCTTCAAATCGGGATGGATGTGCCGTTTTGCTTGAGCGGCGGGACTGCCCTCGCCTCGGGACGCGGGGAGATTCTGACACCTGTGCGCCGGTGTGTGGATTTTCAGGCGCTTGTCGTTTATCCC